>JAESFO010000111.1_pt1 | contig 249423 bp, 194 predicted proteins | sample 9269421 | NCBI WGS metagenome assembly JAESFO01 (sample SAMN14502839, study PRJNA617101) | algae metagenome | isolation source: Nostoc desertorum CM1-VF14 and co-occurring heterotrophs from rocky... | place: USA: Clark Mountains, San Bernardino, California | collected 2000-06-05 | reverse complement strand
CCGCGTTCGGACAGGTCCGATACCGCCGGGCGATCTCGGACGGCGGCAGGTGTTCGATCACGGGTATACGGTTCATGACTCTCCTCCCCCGGGTTGGAGGGAGTTAGCCATCAACGCGATTCGGTATGACACCGGGTCGCGCTGACCCGCCACGCCCGAGTGGGGGAGCGGCCCCAGGGCTGATAACTGTTATCATTCCAGTTGCATTAAGACTGACGGCCAGCAGAAAGGTCGTCGCCCCGGATTCCGAACGGCACGATCGACTCCACCAGGCATGACCGCCAAGTCGACCGTTTCTCCCACCGGTCGCGGGCCGACACCCCCGACCACCGCCGCCGGGCCGGGCGGTTGGGACGCCCCTCGGCCCAGGGTGGCCTGCCCGCCGGGGTTCTGCCGCGGGTCCATTTTTCTTCTTGCATCCCGCGGGTCGATCACGGATTATAGGTTTGGCCGGTGCGAAGACTCGCAACACTTCTGCGCCGGGTACTCGTGGGCCGCGTCCTGTCGGGTCATCTTCCCCCGTGGTGTGCGCGTGCCTTCAAAGCCGCCCCGGACCACCCCGATATCCCGCGGCCGAGGCTTCCTTCTCCCCGGAGGCATCGTGTCCCACTCCCTTCCCAGACGCCCGCGCGCGTTCACGCTGATCGAATTGTTGGTCGTTATCGCGATCATCGCCGTCCTGATCGGGCTGCTCCTGCCGGCCGTGCAGAAGGTCCGCGAGGCCGCCGCCCGCTCCCAGAGCCAGAACAACCTCAAGCAGATCGGGATCGCCCTGCACGGCGCCCACGACGTGATGGGGGCGTTCCCCCCGCTCCACTTCAACGGGTGGTGCAACAGCGCGGCCAACTGCCCGAACTCGTCCCGGTACACCGGCCCCTACGCGAAGCAGGGCCAGTCGGGCGACAAGCCCACGTTCTTCCTCTGCCTGCTCCCGTACCTGGAGCAGCAGAACGTCGTCAACAACCGCGAGTGGGCGGACTTCTCCGGGATCAACCGGCGGACGGGCGACACGAGCAAGATCCTCGCCTCGGACCCCCTCAAGGTGCTGAACGCCCCGGCCGACGACAGCCCCGCCAACCAGATCGACATCTCGTGGGGCTGGTTCAACGGCAATACCACGTACCGGTCGAGCCTGACCAGCTACGCCCCGAACGCCCGGGTGTTCGGGCAGCCGGCGCCCGGCGGGGGCTGGAGCCCGTGGCACATCGTGTGGGACGGGGCCGGCGGCGGGACGGCCCGGGCCGTCTCCATCATGGACGGCACCTCGAACACGATGGGCGTGGTGGAGAAGACGATGGTCACCGGCGACGCCGTCGTCCGGCACATCGACTACAACCTCAGCGGGTCGACGGGCTCCTTCCCGGACGGGGTGAACACCTGGTCCACGACCGACGCCCAGCCGGAGGTCGTCGCCTTCTTCGGCTACAACTGCAACGACCCGACCGTGACCTGGGACGACGAGGACGGCCAGTGGTGGGGGGCGGGGCTGAACTCCGACTGCCGCTTCGTGGCGGGCGGGCCGGCCTACTTCCAGCCGCCCCGGCCCCGGCGGCCGCGCGACCAGCAGAACTGGCGCAACATCTACCCGTTCACGGCGGGCGGCGTCCAGGTTCTGATGATGGACGGCAGCGTCCGGGGCATCACGCCCAACGTCACCGTCCCGGCGTGGAGCGCCGCGGTCACCCCGTCCGGCGGGGAGGCGCTCGGCCTCGACTGACACCGTCCCGACGCGGCCACGCACGCGGGCGCGGGGTTCCCCCGCGCCCGCGTGCGTGGCCCTTCTTCCGCCATCATCCCGAGGGGCACATGACACAACCGAGGCGCGGGCGCGGCCGCCCGCTGCTCCTGCTCGCCGCCCTGGCCGCGGCCTCGTGCGGGCCGCGGGTCGAGCGCATCCCGGAGACGGGCGCGACCCTTGAGGGGACGGTCGAGTACGGCGGCACCAAGGTGCCGATGGCCCTGGTGATCGTCGCCGCGCCGGAGAACGGCGGGGTGTCCATGTCGGCGTTCGCCGACGGGGACGGGAACTACCGGGTCGAGAACGTCCCCGTCGGGGACGTGCGGATCGCGGTCAACACGGACGCCACCAAGGGGGCCATGAAGGGGCAGGCCATGGCTCAGACCGACCCGAAGGGGGGCGGGAAGAAGGGGCCGCCCCCGCGGTTCGTGGAGGTTCCGAAGAAGTACCACGCCCCGGAGGGGTCCGGGCTGGCGACCACGACGCGGTCCGGGGTCACGAAGTACGACATCAAGATCCCGAAGTGAGCGACCGGGCGGGGGCGGCGGCCGGTGCGTCCCCCCCGCCCGGCGGGCTACTGGGGCCGAGGGGCCAGGTACTTTCTGGGCAGTTCGGCCCCGGCGACGAAGGCGAGTTTGCCGATCTTGCACATCTGGTACACGTTGATGCGGAAGTCCGGGCACGCCGTCACCAGGCAGTAGGCGTCCGTCGGCGTGTAGCCGTGCTCGGTCACGAGCCAGTCCATCAGGTTCACCGTCGCGGCCTCGACCGCCCCTTCCAGCGGCCGCTCGGCGTACACCGACACCACCGCCCCCGGCTTCTCGATCCGCATCCACGGGATGCGCTTCTGCTTGACCACGTCGAGCCGCAGCCGGACCGTCGCCGTCGTCTCGGCCGCGGTGCCGGTGAACTCGGTGTCGCCCTGGCTGGCGTGGACGTCCCCGAGGTAGAGCAGCGCCCCCGGGTGGAAGACCGGGAGCAGGATGCGGTTGCCGGGGGCCACGTCGCGGACGTCGAGGTTGCCGCCCCACGGCCCCTGGCCGTCGTTGCTGGTCGCCACCTCGCGGTCCGGGGCCACGCCGATTGTGCCGATGAACGGCGTGACCGGCCAGGAGATGCGGTCGCTGAAGTGGAGGGTGCCGTCCCGGGTCGTGCCGCTCGGGCCGGGGGTGTGCGGGAAGATCTTTGTGGTGTACTCGCCGGAGAGCTCCGGCCAGCGGGTCGACTCCCCGAGCGGGCCGCGCCGCGGGCCGACGGCCGTCCACGAGTAGTCCCCGACCTCGACCTCGTCGACCGAGACGACCAGCACGTCGCCGCGCTCGGCGCCCTCCAGGTACACCGGCCCGGCGATCGGGTTGACCAGCGGCGGGAAGCGGTCGAACCCGGGCCGCCGGGCGGGGACGGCCTTGTCGGCGGGGGTCTTGAAGTAGCCGGTGCCGGCGTCGAACGTCTCGACCGCGAACGGCTCGCCGGGGCGGACCCGCAACAGGGGCTCGTCCCGCCAGTCGAACGCGTACTTCTGCGCCTGCTCGCGGCGGATCGTCTGCACGGCCGGGCCTCCGGGGTGGGTGGGGAATACGATACCCGCTCCCCCGCCCGGGAACACGGCGGTGATAACGGTTATCGCCCCCCGAACCCCAACGGCCTCCCGCCCGGGCGGTGGTCGGTCAACGCGGTCCGGTCTGACTGGCGGGGGTCCGATGTCCCGCCGCTTCCTCCCCTGGCGTCCGCCTTAGCGGAGCGGCGGGTTGCCTTCCGGCCGGCCGGCGGCGTCGAGGAGCTGGAAGTGGTGGATGCCGGCCCGGCGGCTGTCGGTGTAGGTCCACACGACCTGCTTCGCGCGGGTGATCTCGATCAGCTTCACCTGCCCGGCGGTCGCGCGGTAGGCGGTGATGACGGTGTTCCCGTTGGCCAGTCGTTGCACCCCGCAGGCGTCGTTGATCGGCCGGCCGGGGAGGTCGTCGTTGGTCACCCGCCACACCTCCTTGCCCCCGCGGTCCAGCTCGACCACGAGGTTGCCGTGGGTGCAGCCGACGAGCGTGTTGCCGTCCGGCAGGCGGACGGCCGTGAACGGCATGTGCGGCGTCTTCGCCTCCCACACCACCTTCCCCTTCGAGTCGTACTCGCGCACCAGCCGGTCGAGCAACTGGGGGACGAGGTAGTTCCCGTTCGAGAGCTTGCGTGTCATCCGCGTCTGCATGTGGACGTCCTTCGTCTGCGCCTGGAGCGGCACCTCGGCGACCACCTTCCCGTCGCGGGTCACTTCCCGGATGCGCGGGGTCGGTCCGGCCTCGGTGAGGAGGACACGCCCGCCCGCCAGCGGCTGCACGGTGTTCACCTCGGACTGCGTCCCCTCGAACGTGAACAACACCTTGCCGGCCTTGTCCACCTCGACCACCGCCCCGCCCGGGTGTTCCTTGCTCTTGGACAGCGCGAGCAGGACGTTGCCGTTCTCCAGCACCCAGCCGTCGCGGGTGGAGTGCGGGAACGTCCACGTCGCCTTGCCGGTGCCGTCGGTGATGAACGTCTCCCCGCCGGTGACGAGGAAGCCGTGGGTGATCGGGTCGGCGGCCGGGGCGGGGGCCGCGCAGAGGGCCGCGGCCAGGACGGCCGCGGCGGGTCGGGAGAGGCGCATGTCGGACCTCGGTGGGTTCGGGCCGGCTCGGGCCGGCGGGGCGATTCTCGCCGCTCCCGCGCGGCCCGGCAAGGGCCGGCCTACGTCGCCCCGACGACCACGACGTGCGCGTCCGGCACGGCGCGGACGATGCGGTCGAGCAGGGACGGGCCGAACCAGGCCCGCCAGCGCGACCGGTGGCTGCGGCCGACGACGACGTGCGTGATCCCGTACTCCCGGGCGAACCCGGCGACCGCCTCGGCCACGTCGCGGCCGTTGAACTGCATCGGGATGCCGTTCGCCAGCCGGGCCTGGCCCAGGGTGTCGGCCACGCGGCGCTGGGTGGCGGCGTCCACCTTCTCGGCCCGCTCCCCCGGCGTCTGGACGTACACCGCGTACCACGGCGCCCCGAGCCGGTCGGCGAGCCGCGCCCCGGCCCGCAGCAGTCGGGGGGCGTTGGGGCTCCGCGACGACACGCACACCATCACCCGCTCCGACCCGCCCGGCTCCCCGCCCGCCTGCCGCTCCTGCCGGCGGCGGTCGAGGAGGTGGGCGAGGTGTTCCAGGGCCAGCTCGCGGAGCTGTTCCAGGTTCGCGTCCGTGAAGTAGTTCTCCAGCGCCCGCGCGGCCCGGTCGGGCGAGTACACCTTCCCGGCCCGCAGGCGCTCTTGCAGATCCTCCGCCGGCAGGTCCACGTTCACCACCTGGTCGGCCTGCTGGAGGACCGCGTCCGGCACCCGCTCCTTCTGCCGGGTGCCGGTGAAGCCCTCGACGGTGTCGTACAAACTCTCCAGGTGCTGGATGTTCAGGGTGGTGAGGACGTTCACCCCCTCCCGGAGCAGCTCCTCCACGTCCTCGTAGCGCTTGCCGTGCTTGCCGCCGGGGGCGTTGGTGTGGGCCAACTCGTCCACCAGCACGACCGTCGGCCGGCGGGCGAGAACGGCGTCCACGTCCATCTCCTCCAGCACGATGCCGCGGTACTCGACCTTCCGCTGCGGCACCTGCTCCAGCCCCTCGACGAGCGCGGCCGTCTCGGCCCGGCCGTGGGTCTCGACGACCCCGACCACCACGTCCACGCCCTGCTTCATGAGCCGGTGGGCCTCTTGGAGCATCTCGAACGTCTTCCCGACCCCGGGGGCGAACCCGAGGTACACCTTCAGCCGGCCGCGCTGCTGCCGGCGGATGAGTGCCAGAAACTGCTCCGGCCGGTTCGCGGCGGTCATGACGTCCCCCCCGAGGCGCGGCCGTCGGCCGCCGGGAGCGTGAGGCGGAAGGTGGTGCCGCGGCCCGGCTCGCTCTCGCAGGCGATCCGGCCGCCGTGGGCGGCGACGATCTCTTTGACGATAGCCAGCCCGAGCCCCGTCCCCTGGCCGCGGGACTGGTCCGGGACGCGGAAGAACTTGTCGAACACGTGCGGCAGGTACTCGGGCGGGATGCCGACGCCGGTGTCCCGGACCGCCAGCTCGACGAGGTCGGGGCCGGCCGGGCGGGCGGACAGGGTGATGGTCCCGCCCGGGTCGGTGTAGGTGGCGGCGTTCACCAGGAGGTTGTCGAGGGCGTGGCCGAGCTGGTCGGCGTCGGCCGCGACGGGCGGGGCGGCCGGGTCGGCCTCGACGGCCACCCGCCGCCCGCCCAGCGCGGCCTCGACCCGCCCGACGGCGGCGCGGAGGAGCCCGGCCGGGTCTTCGGGGTGCAGGGTGAGGGGCTCGCGGCCGCGCTCCAGGCGGGCGAGGGCGAGGAGGTGGTCCACGATCCGCACCAGCCGTTCGGTGTTCTCGCGGGCGTCGATCAGCAGGTCGGCCTGCTTGTCGGTGAGCGGGCCGACGGCCTCCTCGATGAGCAGGTGGACCGCGAGCCGGAGGCCGGCGAGGGGGGTCTTCAGCTCGTGGCTGGCGGTGGCCACGAGGTCGCTCTTGAACTCGTCGAGGAGCCGGAACCGGGTCACGTCGTTGAGCACCACCGCCGCGCCGAGGGTGCCGCCGTAGGGGTCGCGGACCGGCAGCACCCGCGGGACGTACGCCCGCTCGCCGTCGCCGGTCCGGTACGTGACTGCCACGTCGAAGCCGTCGGGCGTGAACGGCTGCTGGTCGCGGAGGGCGGCGGCGAGCGGGTCGCGGAGGCGCTCCGGGGGCTGCCACGGACTCGTGGCGGGGTCGGCGCCCGGGACGACGCCGAGGACGCGCCGGGCGGCGGGGTTGGCCATCTCGACGCGGCCGCCCGGCTCGACCACCAGCACCGGGTCGGGGAAGGCGTCGATGGCGGCCTGGCTCGCCTGCTGGGCGCGGAGGAGGCGGGCCGCCTGGGACTGGCGCAGATCCCTCAGCTGGGCGGTCATGCGGTTGAACGCCGCCACCAGCGCGCCGATCTCGTCGCGGGTGTGGGCCGCCACCATCTGGTCGAACCGCCCGTCGCCGACGGCCGTGGCCGAGCGGGTGAGGTCGTCCACCGGGCGGAGGACGGCGCGGGTGGTGCGCCAGGCGAGCAGGCCGGTCGCGGCGAGGGCGGCGAGGAGGCCGAGGGCCGCCCACCACCGGGCCGCCGCGGCGGTCCGCCGGGCGGCGGCGCTGGCGCTCTCCATGCTCTCCTGGTTGAGCCGGCGGACCGCCGCGGCCACCCGCTTGACGTCGGCGAACGCGGTTTGAAGCGGGCCGGGGGCGTCGCCGGGGCCGTAGTAGTCGGCGGCCCGGTCGGCGGGCGGGCGGGCGGGGTCGAAGAAGCGGTCGCCGAGGGCGCGGTAGTGTTCGGTGACGGCGTCGAGCCGGGCGACGAGGTCGGCCTCGCCCGGCTCGGTAATGTTGGTCCGCTCGAACTCGTGGTGCCGGCGGTAGGCGACCCACGCCTGGTCGTACTGGGCCTTCGCCCCGGCCCGGCCGGCGAGGGCGAACGGGAACGCCGAGTCGATCCGCTCGGCGGCCTCGTTCAGCCCGTTCATGGCGTCCACGCTGCGGTAGTTCTCGCGGAGGATGCCGTCGATCCGGTCGCCGACCAGGGCGAGCGCGTACACGGCGCCGGCCCCCAGCCCGGCGAGGAGCAGGAGGAGCGGCGCGAACGACAGCCAGAGGCGGTAACGCAATGACATCGCGGTGAGCGGCCTCCCTCACGTATTCGACCCGACATCCCACGGTCGGGGCCGATCGTTGCCACCAAGCCCCGCTGACGCCGCCCGGGGCGTTGCCCCCGGGCTATCTGATCCCAGCCCGTTGGGCTGAAGAGGGGCGGCTGGTTCTCAGGCCAACGGCCTGAGATTCGATAGCCCGGGGGCAACGCCCCGGGCGGCGTCAGCGCGGTGCAGGGGGCGTTGCCCCGAATCATCCCCCGCATCACAATCCATACCGTTTCCGCTTCCGGTACAGCGTGCTGGGGTCGATGCCGAGGGTGCGGGCGGCGTCTTCGAGCGTGAGGCTGGTGGCCAGCACCCGGCGGATGTGCTCCACCTCCACGGTGTCGATCGACACGCCCTCCCCCACCGCCACCTTGCGGGCCGGCGGCGGGGCGGTGACGGACGGCGGCAGGTCCGCCGCGTCCACCGCCTCCCCCTTGCACAACAGGACCGCCCGCTCGACCGCGTTCCGCAGCTCGCGCACGTTCCCCGGCCAGCGGTGCCGCTCGATCGCCTCGCGCGCGGCCGGCGTGAAGCCGGCCAGCCGTTTGTACGACCGGCCGGCGAACTGGGCCAGGAGGTGGTCGGCGAGGCGGGGCACGTCGCCACGCCGGTCGCGCAGCGGGGGGACGGTCACCTCGATCACGTTCAGCCGGTACAGAAGGTCTTCGCGGAAACGGCCGGCCGCCACCTCGCCCTCCAGGTCGCGGTTCGTTGCCGCCACGATCCGCACGTCCGCGGTCCGCACGGCCGCCTCGCCGACCCGCTCGTAGGTGCGGTCCTGCACCAGCCGGAGCAGCTTCGGTTGGAGGGGGAGCGGCAGGTCGCCGACTTCGTCGAGGAACAGCGTCCCCCCGGCGGCCGCCGCGACCTTCCCGGCGGTGTCACGCACGGCCCCGGTGAACGCCCCCTTCGAGTGCCCGAACAGGTCGCTCTCCAGCAGCTCGGCCGACAGGCTCGGGCAGTGGACCGTCACGAACGGCCCGGCCGCCCGCCGGCTCCGGGCGTGCACGGCCCGGGCCAGCACGCCCTTGCCCGTCCCGCTCTCGCCGCGCAGCAGCACCGTGGCGTCGCTGGCGGCGACCGCGAACACCGTGTCGAGCGCCTGCCGCATCGCCGGCTCGTCGCTGGCGAGGACGGCCGCGTCGTCGTCGGAGCCGCCGGGGCCGCCCCAGCGTGCGAGGAGGTCGGCCAGTTGCTTCGGCGTGAACGGCTTCGGCAGGTAGTCGAGCGCCCCCCGGCGCATGGCCTCGACGGCCGTGCCGATGCTGGCGTGCGCGGTGACGACGACCACCCCCAGCCCGGGCGACGCCAGGTGGAGGTCGGCGAGCACGTCCAGCCCGGACTCCCGGCCGAGCTTGAGGTCGAGGAGGACGAGGTCCGGTCGGGCGTCCCGCACGCGCTCGACCGCCTGCGCCCCGCCCGCGGCCTCGGCGACGCGGTGGCCCTGGCTTTCCAGCGTCATGCGGATGGCCCGCCGCAGCGTGTTCTCGTCATCCACCACGAGGATGTTCATCGCGGCCCTCGGTTCGGCTCCCGGCCGTGCATCTTGCACGAGCCCTGCAGGACTTTGCACGACGGCGGCCCGCCGCCCGGTCCGCCCTGTTCGGCCCATCCACTTGGGAAGTCTAGGCTTCCGCCGTTCGGGGCGGGTGGCACCCCCCTTGCAATAGTACGCACGCCGCAGACCAAACCGACGCGAAGGAGACAGCTGTGGACCTCACCGTGTGGATTCCCCTGACCCTCGCGCTCGGCCTCGGGTCGCTGGGCCTGATGGCCCTGTTCGTCGAGGCCTGCGACCGCGTGTAAGGAGGGGCCGCCGTGATCTGGCTGACCGCGACCGTCACCCTGTTCCTGTTCGCCTACCTGCTCGCCGCCCTGCTGCGGCCCGAGCGGTTTTAATCAGGCAGAAGCACGAAATCCGAAATTCGAAACTCGGAGCACGACAACGGAACCTGATTCGGACTTCGAATTTCGGATTTCGTGCTTCGAGTTTCGCCCCCGCATTGGTGACATATGTGGTTCCTTCCCGTACTCATCGTGGGCCTCACGGTCCTCCTGTCGGTCCCGCTCGGGCGGTACATGGCCCGGGTGCTCGACAAGGCCGGCCCGCGAAACGCCTTTGAACGGCTCCTCGACACCGGCCCGCAGACGTGGAAGCAGTACTGCGCCGCCATGCTCGTGTCGAACGGGCTGATCTTCCTGCTGGGGTATCTCGTCCTGGCCACCCAGCCGTGGCACCCGGCGTTCCTCAACCCGGACGGGAAGGGGATGCTGTCCCCGTCCACGATCTTCAACACGGCCTGTTCGTTCCTCACGAACACCAACCTCCAGCACTACTCGGGCGAGGTCCACCTCACCTACGGGAGCCAGATCTTCGGCATCCTGCTGAAGCAGATGCTCACGCCGGCCGTCGGGCTGGCCGCGCTGCTCGCGGTGGTCCGCGGGCTGCGGGGGGACACGCACCTCGGGAACTACAGCCTCGACGTGTGGCGGGGGCTGGTCTACGTGGCCGTCCCGCTCAGCCTGGTCGTCGGCGCGGCCCTCGTCGTCGAGGGGACGCCAATGACGTTCCTCGGGAACGCGAAGGTCACCACCCTGGAGGGGGCCGAGCAGGTGATCGCCCGCGGGCCGGTGGCGGCGGTGGTGGCGATCAAGCAACTCGGGACCAACGGCGGCGGCTTCTTCGGCCCGAACTCGGCGCACCCGTTCGAGAACCCGACCGGGCTCTCGAACGTGATCGAGTGCGCGAGCATCATCCTCATCCCGATGGGGTGCGTGGTGATGTTCGGCACCATGCTCCGCAACCCCGGCCACGCCCGCGTCGTCTTCGCGGTGATGCTGGCGTTCCTGGTCGCCCTCATCGGCTGGGGGATCGCCACCGACACGCTGCGGCCCAACCCGGCCCTCGCCGACCGCGCCGCGGTCGCCGACCGGGACGGGAAGCCCTACCGCCTCGCCACCACGGACGCGGACGGGAAGGCGGAAACGAAGGAGCTGGCCGTCCCGGCCGTGGTCGGGCTGCCGGTGGACCAGTCCACGGGGAACCTGGAGGGTAAGGAGCTCCGCTTCGGCCCGTCGGCCGCGCCGACGTGGGCGGCGATCACCACCTGCACGAGCAACGGGTCGGTGAACTGCATGCACGACAGCCTGAACCCGCTCGCCGGGCTGACGCCGCTGACGGGGATGTGGCTGAACTGCAACTTCGGCGGCATCGGGGTGGGGCTGATCAACATGCTCATCTACCTCGTCATCGCCGTGTTCCTGGCCGGGCTGATGGTCGGCCGCACCCCGGAGTACCTGGGGAAGAAGGTCGAGGCCCGGGAGATGAAGCTGGCCGCGCTGGCGCTCCTGGCCCACCCGGTCATGATCCTGGTCCCGACCGGGCTGTTCGCCGCCCTCGACTGGGGGACCGCGGCCACCAACAACCCCGGGCCGCACGGGTTCAGCGAGATCCTGTACGAGTTCACCTCGTCCAGCGCGAACAACGGGTCCGGGTTCGAGGGGCTGGGCGACAGCTACGGGTTCAACGACCCGAAGGCCAACCCGAGCGCCCCGGCCACCTACGCCGTCCACTGGGACATCGCCACCGGGCTGGTGATGGTGTTCGCCCGGTTCATCCCGATCATTGCCCCGATCGCATTCGCCGCGAGCCTGGCCGCGAAGAAACCGACCCCGTTCACCGCCGGCACCCTGCGGACCGACACGGTCACCTTCGGGTGCGTGCTGCTCGGGACGATCCTGCTGGTCGGGGCGCTGATGTTCCTCCCGGTCGCCGCCCTCGGGCCGATCGCCGACCACCTGGGGCCGATCCCGTTCGGCGGCTGAGGCCCACCCGGGGCAGCGCCCCGGGCCATGTGATCCCAGGCCGTTGGCCTGAAAACCAACGGCCCCTGTTTAGCCCGAAGGGCTGGGACACCGGAGCCCGGGCAGCGCCCCGGGTGGGCGGCGGATCAACCCGATCGCGTATGAGACATCACTCCCGAGTCACCCATGCGTACCGCTGACGATAAACAGGCCCGCAAACTGAGCCGCCGGCAGGGGCTGTTCGCCCCGGACCTGATGGCGACCGCCCTGCGGCAGGCCGTGGTCATGCTCCGCCCGAACTTCCTGTGGAAGAACCCGGTGATGTTCGTGGTCGAGGTCGGCACCGTGCTGTCGATCGGGTACACGCTCGCCAAGGCCGTGAACCCGGACATCACCAGCGCCCCGCTCGGCTACCTCGTGGCCCTGGACGTGTGGCTCGTCCTCACGCTCCTGTTCGCCAACTTCGCGGAGGCTCTCGCCGAGGCCCGCGGCAAGGCCCAGGCCGACACCCTGCGCAAGACCCGCAAGGACACCCCGGCCCGCCGGCTGAAGGTGGTGGACACGGCGTCCGTCCCGCCCGGCACGCTGGAGTCGTGGCTCCGGACGCCGGAGTACATCGAGACCGTCTCCTCCACCCAGCTGGCGCCGGGGAACCTCGTGGTCGTCGAGGCCGGCGAGGTGATCCCCGGCGACGGCGAGGTGGTCGAGGGCGTGGCCAGCGTGGACGAGTCGGCCATCACCGGCGAGTCGGCGCCCGTCGTGCGCGAGGCCGGCGGCGACCGGTCCGGCGTGACCGGCGGCACCCGGGTGCTGTCCGACATGATCCTGGTGCGGGTCACGGCCGGCGCCGGGAAGTCGTTCCTCGACCGGATGATCGCGCTGGTCGAGGGCGCGGCCCGGCAGCGGACCCCGAACGAGATCGCCCTCCAGCTGGTGCTGGCGGCGTTCACGTTCATCTTCCTGATCGTCACCGCGACGCTCTGGCCGATGGCCAAGCACGCCGAGGCGTACATGGCCGGGTACGTCGGCGCGGCCCAGGTGCGGAGCCTCGGCACCGACATCCCCACGCTGGTGGCGCTGCTCGTGTGCCTCATCCCGACCACCATCGGCGCGCTCCTCGCGGCCATCGGCATCGCCGGCATGGACCGCGCCCTGCGGGCCAACATCATCGCCAAGAGCGGGAAGGCGGTCGAGGTGGCCGGCGACGTGGACACGCTCCTGCTCGACAAGACCGGGACCATCACGATGGGGAACCGGCAGGCCACTCGGTTCATCCCGCTGGCCGACGTGTCGGCGCTGGAGGTCGGCCACCTGGCCGCCCTGGCGTCGGCCGCGGACGCCACCCCGGAGGGGAAGAGCATCGTCGAGCTGTACCGGCGGACGCCCGGGGCCGGGGTGTGGAACCCGCCCGCCGGGGGCCGGGCCGTGGCCTTCACCGCCCAGACCCGCATGAGCGGCGTGGACCTGCCGGACGGCCGCGTCCTCCGCAAGGGGGCGACCGACGCGGTGGTGAGGCACGTGCAGTCCCAGGGCGGGCAGGCGCCGCTCCTCCTGAAGGAGCAGGTGGACACCGTGGCCGGCCAGGGGGCGACGCCGCTGCTCGTGACCGAGGGGAACCGGGTCGTCGGGCTGGTCGTGCTCGAGGACGTGCTGAAGCCCGGCATCCGCCAGCGGTTCGAGCGGCTGCGGAAGATGGGCATCCGCACCGTCATGGTGACCGGCGACAACCCGCTCACGGCGAAGGCCATCGCCGAGCAGGCCGGGGTGGACGACTACATCGCCGAGGCCACGCCGGAGGCGAAACTGGCCTACATCCGCAAGGAGCAGGCCGGCGGCCGGCTGGTGGCCATGATGGGCGACGGCACCAACGACGCCCCGGCCCTGGCCCAGGCGGACGTGGGCGTGGCCATGAACAGCGGGACGCAGGCGGCCAAGGAGGCCGGCAACATGGTGGACCTCGACAGCGACCCGACCAAGCTGATCGAGGTCGTCGAGGTGGGCAAGCAGCTGCTGATGACGCGCGGGGCGCTGACCACGTTCAGCATCGCCAACGACGTGGCCAAGTACTTCGCCATCGTCCCGGCCCTGTTCGCCGGCACGCTGCCGTGGCTCAAGGCTCTCGACTTCATGGGCCTGACGTCGCCGACCTCGGCCATCCTGTCGGCGGTGATCTTCAACGCCGTCGTCATCCCCTGCCTGATCCCGATCGCGCTCAAGGGGGTGACGTACCGCCCGGTCGGCGCCGACGCCCTGCTGCGGCGGAACCTGCTCGTGTGGGGTCTCGGCGGCGTGGTCGTGCCGTTCGTCGGCATCAAGGCCATCGACCTGGCCCTGACCTTCCTCGGGATGGCCTGATAACGCAGAGCGCGGTGGCGAGGTGGTCCGTCCCGCGCCACCGCCGCCCAGGGCTCCCGCCCTGGGCTACGCAACGACGCCCCTCCGGGGCTGAAGATCGAGTCGGGGTTCTGAGCCCCGGAGGGGCGTCCGTTCCTAGCCCAGGGCGGGAGCCCTGGGCGGGCCGGGCGGATGATGGGGTGACCCGCCCCCCGAGCACGACGACAGACTGCCCCCACAACCGGAGCAACCGATGAAAGCCCTCCGCGCCAATACCGTCCTGTTCGTCGGCAGCGTCGTCCTGTGCTGCGTCCTGTACCCGGCCGCGTTGTGGGTGTTCGGCCAGGGGCTGTTCCCCACGAAGGCGAACGGCAGCCTCGTGACAAAGGCCGACGGCACCGTCGTCGGCTCGCGGCAGGTCGCCCAGGCGTTCACGAAGGACGAGTACTTCTGGCCTCGCCCGTCGGCCGCCGGATACAACGCCGCGGCGGCCGGCGGGAGCAACTGGGGGGCGGCCCAGCCGAAGCTCCGCGACCGCGTCGCCCAGCTGCTCGGGCCGCTCGTCCGCTACACGGCCGACGGCCCCCGCAAGGGGGCACCGGTCGGCCCGGACGTCGAGGCGTGGTTCGCCGCCACGCCCGACCGGGCCGCGACCTGGGCCGCCGCCTACCCGACCTCGGCGGCCGCCTGGGCCAAGGCCGACCTGTCCGGCGACGAGTACGGCTTGAACGGCAAGTTCATTCAGCAGTGGGCGACTGACCACCCGGAGGTGATTGCCGCGTGGAAGAAGGCGAACCCGGACAAGACGGACGAGCCGAAGCCGGAAGACCTGCTCGGGCCGTTCTTTGACAGCTATGTCAAGGCCCACCCGGGCACGTTCCCGGGGGTCGTTGAGATGAAGGCGGCCGACGGCACCACGGAGAAGGTGGTGCGGCCGGTGAAGGAGGGGGCCGTCATCCAGGCGCTGTTCTTCGACTCCTGGCTCCAGGATTCCGCGAACAAGGACCGGGTCGCTGACATCCAGCGCGTCCCGGCCGACTTCGTGACCGCCTCCGGCGCGGGGCTGGACCCGCACATCACCCTGCGGAACGCCCGCTGGCAACTCGACCGCGTGGCCGCGGCCCGGGCCGGCTCGGGCGACTCGGCCGCGGCCCGCAAGCGGATCGAGGCCGTCCTCGACGCGGCCGCCTCGTCCCCGCTCGGCGGCCTGGCCGGCGAGCCGATGGTGAACGTGCTGGAGGTGAATCTGCGGCTCGACGCCGAATTCGCGGGCCGGTAGCAGCGAATAACTCAGCACGGCTGCGGCACCCGCGAACGTTCCGTTCCGGGGGGCCGCAGCCGTGCTGGGGGTGGTGCCATGCTTGAGAAACTGCTGGACGAGCTACCGGGGCGGGGCGCTGGGATTCTGGTCGGGCTGGTGGCCGGCGGGCTGATCGCCGGCGTGGTCGCCCGCTGGCGGCGGCACCGGGAGCGGATGAGCGTCCTCCGCGGCGACGCCCGCGACACGGTCGTCATCCACCACCACCTCGTCGAGGCCGGGCCGCCGGCCGAGCCCGGCGGCCCGCCGACCGCCGACGTCCTCCGCATCCGCACCGTCGGGCAGTCGGAGCTGAGCCGGGTCGTCCCGAACGGCCACTTGGCGAACGTGCTGCTTGACCGAGCCTTCGCGGTGACCACCCACGACACGCTGATCTCGATGGCGGGGGCCGAGGGGTCGTTCCTGCTGGAGACGCTGACGAACTTCGTCTGCGACCGGGCGGCGAACGGCCCGTTCGACCACGACCTGTACGTCATGGCGCCGTGCTGCGAGCCGGCCGAACTGGCCGAGCACCAGCCGATCACGATCCTCTTGATCGCCGTCCGCGACCTGACCCGGTTCGAGAGTTGGCCCGACTGCCGCGGGGTGCGGGTCGAACACGGGTCGGACGGCTGCCGCGTGCTGACGTTGATGGAGCTGGCGAAGCGGTTCCGGGGCGAACAGGACGAAATGGCCCGCCGGCGGAAGGCCGGCGAGCGCACCCGGCACGTCGAGACCATGTACGTCCTCGACCTCGCGCTGGACAAGCGGGTCGCGCCGGTGCCGGTGAAGCCGGTGCCGTGGGGCCGGTTCGAGCACACCCTGCGGACGCTCAACCTGGAGTGACCACATCGACCGGAGCCCGGGTGGTGCCGAACCCGCCACCACCCGGGCGTGTCTTCGAGGCGGCGGTCGCGCGGACGGCCTTTCGATCCACCGACTTGTAAGTCCCTCCCCTGCCGGACGGCCGTACCGAGTTCGCCCGGGGCGCGCTGTTGTGGGCACGGCCGCCCTGCTGGTACTCTCGTACCGTACTGATCGGTTCGACGGGGAGAGCGTGATGAGTTCGGAACAGCCCGCGCCCCCGCGGCGGCCCCGACTGACGCGCCGGCGGTTCTGGGGGGCGGCCGGGGCGCTGGGGCTCGGCGTCGGGCTGTACACCTGGCGGGTCGAGCCGCACTGGGTCGAGGTGGTCCGCCGCGACCTCCCGATCCGCGGCCTCCCGACCGGGCTGGTCGGCCGCACCCTCGCCCAGATCAGCGACCTCCACGTCGGCCCGCGGGTGGACTCGGACTACCTCATCGCTGCCCTCCGCACGGTGTCCGCCCTCCAGCCGGACGTCGTGGCCGTCACCGGCGATTTCGTGAGCGCCACCGGCACCGAGCAGGTGGACGAGGCGGCCCGGGTGATGGAGCACCTCGCCCCGCCCCCGCTCGGCTGCTTCGCCGTCCTCGGCAACCACGACTACGGCGCGCGCTGGTCCCGCCCCGAGGTGGCCGACCAACTGACGGCCCGGCTCACCGGGCTCGGGGTGCGGGTGCTGCGGAACGCCAGCTGGGACGTGGCCGGGCTGCGGGTGATCGGGACGGACGACCTGTGGGGGACGAACTTCCGCCCGGCCGAGGTCATGTCCGGGCTCGACCCCAACGCCCCGGCCCTCGTCCTGTGCCACAACCCGGACGCGGTCGACCTCTCGGGGTGGGGCGGCTACCGGGGGTGGGTGCTGTCCGGGCACACCCACGGCGGCCAGTGCAAGCCGCCGTTCCTCCCGCCGCCGCTCCTCCCCGTCTTCAACAAGCGGTACACGGCCGGGGAGTTCGACCTCGGCGACGGGCGGTCGCTGTACATCAACCGCGGGCTCGGCCACCTGACCCGGGTCCGGTTCAACGTCCGGCCGGAGATCACGCTGTTCCGGCTCGTCCGGGCCTGACCCGGCCCGCGGCCGGGCGTGTGAGAATCCGGGGTCAGTGAAAGGGGACGGCGGCGATGGGCGTGACGGTGAGGGACGCGACCCCGGCCGACGCGGACGCGGTCTGGGCCATCTTCCGTGCGGTGGTCGCGGCCGGGGACGCCTTCCCCTTCCCGGACGATACCACCCGGGAGGACGCGCTGGCGTACTGGTTCGCGCCCCGGACCCACGTCCGGGTGGCCGAGGCCGACGGCCGGGTCGTCGGGTCGTACACGGTGAAGCCGAACCAGCCCGGCCGGGGGGCGCACGTGGCGAACGGGGCGTACCTCGTGGACCCGGCCGCCCGCGGCCTGGGGGTGGGGCGGGTGCTGGGCGAGGACTCGGTCCGCGAGTGCCGCCGGCTGGGCTACCGGGCGATGCAGTTCAACCTGGTGGTGGCCACCAACGAGCCGGCCGTCCGGCTGTGGACGGCCGTCGGCTTCCGGGTGGTCGGCACCGTCCCCGGCGCGTTCCGCCACGCCACCCGCGGCTACGTCGACGCGCACATCATGTTCCAGTCCCTGCTGGACGAGTCGAACGGCGGAGACGCGCGATGACAGGTGCCGACCCGAACGCAGTGGTCCGCCGCCACCTGCGGCAGTTTTTCGCCGGGCACCGCTGTGAGGAACACGTCTGGACCCTCGGCCCGACGCTGGACGAGTTGCCCCGGCTGCGGGTGCTGGAGTTCGCCCCCGGGCCGAAGTCCGGGCTCTGGGTCTACGCCACGGCCGGCGCGGGGGAGGCCCGCAGCGACCCCCAGCTGGAGTTCCTGATCACCGCCCCGAGGCGGACCTGCGCCACGTCGAGCTGCTGTTCATGGCAGCGTGGTACCACGGGCGACACGGCCTCGGGGTCGGGCACACCCTCCCGATCGGGGAGCCGTGGCTGCCCGGCTCCACCTGTGAGTTCCTACTGGTATCGCGGCCGTACCCGTTCGGCCCCCAGCTGGAGGTTTGCGACCTCCCGGACGGTCACCTGCACGTCCTCTGGCTCCTGCCGATCACGGCGGCCGAGCGGGAGTTCAAGGTGCGTGAGGGGGTGGAAGCGTTGGAGCAGCGGTTTGACGCGTGCGGGCTGGAGTACGGGGTGCCGGACCGGGCGTCCGCGGTCTAGCGGGCGGTGCCGCCCGGCGGGTCAGTGGTCGCCGTCGAGGACTTCCCGGACCTTCCGGGCCAGCGCGGCCGGGGTGAACGGCTTCTGGAGGAAGTGGACGGCGCCCTGCTCCAGCCCGTGCCGGAGGACGGCGGCGTCGGTGTGGCCGCTCATGTACAGCACCCGCGCCCCGGGAGCCTCGGCCCGCACCCGCTCGGCCACCTGCCGGCCGCTCGCCCCGGGCATCACCACGTCCGTCAGAAGCAGGTCCACCCGCCCCCCGGCCGCCCGGACCTCGGCCACCGCCTGGTCCTCGCCCCCGGCCGTCACCACCGCGTACCCGGACCGCCGCAGGATGTCCCGGGCGAGCTCCCGGAGGCGCGGCTCGTCCTCCACCACCAGCACCACCTCCGACCCCCGCGGGCAGGGGCGTTCCCCGGACTTCGGGCCGCCCTCGTCCTCCCCGGCCGGCGCCGCCGGGAGGTAGATGCGGAAGGTCGTCCCCCGGCCGGGCTCGCTCTCCACCGCGATGTGCCCGCCCGACTGCTTCACGATGCCGTAGACGGTCGCCAGCCCGAGCCCCGTCCCCTCCCCGACCCCCTTGGTGGTGAAGAACGGCTCGAAGATGTGCTGGCGGACCTCCGGCGTCATCCCGCACCCGGTGTCCGACACCGTCAGCAGGACGTACCGCCCGGCCCGGACGTCGGCCCCGTCGTGGGCCACCCCGGGGCCGAGTGTCACCGCCCGCGTCCCCACGGCCAGCCGGCCGCCGGTGGGCATGGCGTCCCGCGCGTTCACCGTCAGGTTCATCACCACCTGCCCGAGCTGCCCGGGGTCGGCTACTACCCGGGCCGGGGCCGGGTCGAGGGTCAGTTCCACGTCCTCCCCGATCAGCCGTTGGAGCATCGCCCCCAAGTCGGCCACCAGGGCGCCCAGGTCGAGTACCTGCGGCCGGAGGATCTGCTTCCGGCCGTAGGCCAACAGCTGGCGCGTCAGCTCGGCCGCCCGCACCCCGGCCTTGTGGACCTGCTCCAGCAGTGGCCGGCCCGGGTCGTCCTTCGGGAGGGGCGCGAGCAGGAGTTCGCTGTACCCGTTGATGACGGTGAGGAGGTTGTTGAAGTCGTGGGCCACGCCCCCCGCCAGCCGGCCCACCGCCTCCATCTTCTGCGCCTGCCGGCACTGCTCCTCCAGCCGGCGGGCCTCGGTCACATCCTGGTACACGCCCAGGACGCCGACGACCGCCCCGGCCGCGTCCCGGAGCGGCACCTTGCTCGTCAGCAGCGCCACCCGCGACCCGTCCGGCCGGGTCAGCGTCTCCTCCGCGTTCAGGACCGCCGCGCCGGACTCCATGACCCGGCGGTCGCCGGCCCGGAACACCGCGGCCTCGGCCGGACACGTGCCGAGCCCCAGGTCGGTTCTGCCGACCACCGCGGCCGGCCCCGCGAGCCCGTGGTTGCGGGCGAACAAGTCGTTGCAGCCGAGGAAGACGGAGTTGCGGTCCTTCCAGAACACCCCGCCCGGGATGTGGGTGATGACGTTCCAGAGCAGCTCCTCGCGCTCCCGCAGGGCGTCCTCGGCCCGCCGCCGCTCGACCGCCACGGCGGCCAGGTGGGTCGCGGTGGCGACGAGAGCCTGTTCCTCCGGGCGGGGGGCGCGGGGGGTGCGGTGGTAGGCGGCGAACGTGGCCAGCACCCGCCCGTCCCGGCCGAGCACCGGGGTGGACCAGCACGCCCGCAGCCCGTGGGCCAGAGCCAGGTCGCGGTAGCCGGCCCACAGGGGGTCGGTGGCGATGTCGGCGACCACGACCGGCTCGCGGCGGAAGGCGGCCGTCCCGCACGACCCGACGGCCGGCCCGATCGCCACCCCGTCCACGGCCGCCCGGAAGGCGGCCGGCAGGCTCGGCCCGGCGGCGTCCCGGAGGCGGTCGCCGTCGAGCAGGAGGACGGAGCAGATGAGCCCGGCGGCGAGCCGCTCGACCCCGGCGGCGAGCCGGCTCAGGCTCTCGCCGAGCGGCGCCCCGGTGGCGACCGCCTCCAGCACGGCGGTCTGGAGGGCGAGCGTGCCCTCCGCCCGGTCCCGCTCGGCCCGCTCGTGGACGAGCGAGACGAGCCCGCCGACGGCCATGGCGAACACCTGCTCGTCGGCCTCCCAAACCCGAGGGGCGCCGAGGTGTTCGCAGCAGAACACCCCCTCCAGCCGGCCGGCCGGGCGCAGGGGGACGTCGAGCATCGCCCCGATCCCCAGGACGTTGAGGTACACCGGGGCGAACTCCCGGGTGCGGGGGTCGGTTCGGGCGTCCCCGGCCGGGATCACGTCGCACTCCGCCAGAGCCTGGAAGTACACCGGGTAGTCCCGGTCCGCGAGTGCCAACCCCTCCGAGTGCCGGCCCGTGGCGGCCTCGTACAGGTCGGCGCAGCGGATCGCGACCCCGTCCGGCGTGAGCCGCCAGACGCTGGCCCGGTCGACCCGGAGGACGCGGGCCGCGGCCTCCGTCAGCCGGGCGACGGCCGCGGCCGGGTCGCCGCCCTGGAGGATGTCCCGGCCGAGCGCCAGCAGGGCGGCCTGCTGGGCGGACAACCGGGCCTCCCGGTCGGGCAGATCGGCGGTGAAGAACCCGATGCCGGTGCCGGCGGTACGCGGCGGGGTCGGGTCGCAGATCAATCCTGGCATGAACTATCCACTCTCACCAAACCCCGTCTCCGGCCGGGAGACCGTCGGCCGGACGTGGCTTCGGCCCCGTCTGGAATCGTACCCTTCCGACCGACGACCGGGGAAGGATGGGCGAAGAAGCGACGGTGATTTCGTCCAGGAAGTGACCCGGTTGCGACTGCCGCCACGGGATTCGGGCGGGGCCACGACCGCGGGTGCCGCAGACTGCCCAGCTTCGCGCCCGACCGAACCGCCGGCGCGGGTCGCCTTGGCGCGGCGGCGGGAGCCGCCTATACCCGGGGCGGGCCGTGATGCGGCCGTTCGGGTTTTGAGGTCACGGATGACCGCCTCCCCCCGGTTCCTCGTCTGCCTGGCCCTGGTCGCGGCCCCGGGGTGCCTGCACGTCCAGAGCACGACGACCCGCACGTCCGACCCGCCGGCGGCCGCCCCGGCGGCCGGCGACCGGTTTGCCAGCCTCCGCCCGGGTGAGACTGTCCCGACCCGCCCGGCCGCGCCGCCGGTCGTGGCCGAGAAGGGGCCGTCCCTGAAGGCCACCCCGGCCCCCGACGCCGACCCCGCCCCCCCCGCCTCCCCGGACCGCATCCTGGCGGTGGTGAAGACCGCCGAGCCGGGGCCGTTCCCGATCGGGGCGGCACCGGCGGTGGCGGAGCCGCCACTCCTCGCGGCCATGCGGGCTTACGTCGAGAACCGGCCGGACGACGCCATCCGCCACCTCGAAAAGCTGGACCGACCGAACCAGGACTTCGCCCTGGCGGTGATGCCGGCCCTGGCCCGCGGCGCGGCCATGAACCTCGCCGCCCCGGACCCCCAGGAGGCCGCCCACCTCGCCGACCAGCTGACGGGGGCCGCGAACAAGCTGGAGGCGAAGGCGGCACTGCGGATCGAGAAGGTGGCGTTCTGCACGAAGGTCGGCGGGTACGGCCGGTTCGACCTGTGGCCGGACGCCAGGCCGTACCGCCCCAACGACCCGGCCCTGCTGTACGTCGAGGTGCGGAACGTCACCAGCACCCCGTCCACCGGGCCGGGGGGGGAGACGTACCTGTCGCGGGCGATGGTGTCGCTGGAGGTGCGTGACTCGAAGATGAACGTCGTCGAGATCGTCGACCCGGCTGATTGGCGGCGGCGGGTGACCGCGGCCCGGTTCGTCCACGAGGAGCGGACCCGGTCCGCCGTCCGCGACTACTACCAGCCGTACCGCTTCCTGGTCCCGTCGCAGCCGGGCGTGTACACGGTCACGGTCGAGGTGAAAGACCCCATCGGCGGCCGGTCGGCCCGCAGTCAGCCGACCGAGTTCCGCGTCACCGGCCCCTGATCCCAACGCCCCACCGCCGAGACGCGGTCCATGTTCGAGCGGGGCTCCGGGGTGCGGAACCTCTGCATCCCTTGCGGTGTCCCCCCAATCGGGGGACCGTCTGCCCCCGGGATAACCGTTATCACCCGCTGCGCCGCGATGCTCGGCCGGTCCGGGGTGGGCTGGGCAGCCGTACTGACAACCGTTATCAGTGTGACGATACGATCCTCCTCCCGGACACCCCGTCCAGCCCGTCAGGGGATGCGGTCACCGGACGTGGTCTGACTCTCGAACTGCGCCCTCGTTCGACATCCCCCTTCCCGCCGCTCGCTCCGACCAGGGGAGCGCTCGCCGTCGCACATCGAAGCCCGCCATTCTGTCGCAGTCGCTCCTCCGCCCGGGAACAACAGTGGTGGTCGCAAGACCGATTGCCGCGGCCGGGTGCGGGCGACGCGCGGGCGTTCGCCGCGCGACCGGCTTCCCTTCCGGAGGTCGCCCCGTGTCACAAACGTCTACGACCTGGCACGCCCTGGCCCTCATCCTGCTCACCGGCCCCGCCGGCCGGGGGCAGGAGGTCGTCCCGCCCGAGACGAGGGCGATCATCTCGAAGCTGAAGGACGAGGCGAAGAGCAAGTCGGCGGCCACGCGGGCGTCGGCGTACAAGTCGATGGGGGAGCTCGGGCCGAGCGGGTTCGCCCTCCGCCGGGCGCTGTGCGACGGGATGCTCGACGCGGCCCTGAGCGTCCGCACGGCCGCGGCCGACGCGCTGAAGAAGGTCGACGAGCCGCTCTACAAGGACGCCACCGCGGTCTACATCGACAAGGACGTGGCCCGGGTGGCGCGCGTGGCCGCACAGCAGGGGCGGGCGGAGCCGCTGGTCCCCCTGATCCTCCCGATGGTCCAGCAGTTCAACCCGGCGGCCAGCCAGTCGATCCTGTCCTCGACGCCGGCCGACCAGTCGTTGGCGATCCGGCGGGCGCGGGCGAACCTGGCGACCTGCATGCGGACGCTCGTGGCCATCGCCCCGGACGACGAGGTGGTGAACAAGGCGGTGATCTCGATGCTGGCGAACGCCCAGCCGGACAACCGGGCGGTGGCGGTCGAGTTGGTCGGCCGGGTGAAGAACCGGAAGCTGGCCCTTCCGATCCTGATGGCGATGGCCGGCAGCCAGCGGGAGCCGGAGGAGACGCGGGCGAAGGCCGTCTCGCTCCTGCCGGTCGTCAGCGACGAGAACACCCGACCCGCGGCCCGGAAGGCGGCCGAGGCGGTCCGGCTCGACTCCAGCCGGGCGGTCCGGGAGGCGGCCGAGGCGGCGCTGCGGCGGCTCGGCGAGTAGCCCGGGCCGTCAGCTGAGCCGCCAGGGCGCCCGGTACTCGTAGCCCAGCAGGCGGTTGCTGTCGCCGTCGTTCGTCACCCGCTCGGCCTTGGCGTCCCAGGCGAGCGTCTTCTGGCGCATCAGCGCGAGCCGCGCCAGCAGCGTCGCCGTCGTCGAGCGGTGGCCGACCTCGGCCGGGCAGCTCGTCGGCGTCCCCTTCAGGACGCCGTCCAGGAAGCTCCGGGCGTGCAGCGGGGTCGGGTCGCCCCCGCCCCGCTTCACCTCGCCCATCCGGGCCGGCCGGGTCGCGCGGCCCTGCTTCGTGTTCGCCTCGCGTGCCAGGGGGCTGAGCGCCGGCAGCTCCTCGGTGCGGACGTTCTCCGGGCGGATTTCCAACACGTTGGCCGCGTCGTTCATCAGTAGGGTGCCGGTCGTGCCGCGGAACTCCATCGTCCCGCCGGTCGGGTTGCCGGGCGAGGCGTTGCAGTTGAACTGGCTGAACGTCACCAGACAGCCCTCGTACTCCCAGACCGCCTCCAGCGTGTCCGGGATCTGCCGGTTGTCGGTGGTGCCGAACCGGCCGCCGAGGCAGGCGACGGCCTTCGGAGCCTCCTGGTTCAGCGCCCACTGGATCACGTCGAGGTAGTGGGTGCCGAAGTTCGTCAGCTGGCCGCCCGAGTAGTCCCAGAACCAGCGGAACTTGTACAGCACCTTGTTCCGGTTGAACGCCGCCCGCGGGGCCGGGCCGAGCCACAGGTCGTAGTCCAGGCCGGCCGGCGGCTCGCCGTCGGGCGGGCTGCCGATCCCCATCGGCGTCTCGTTGCGGTAGTGGTAGCACTTCGCCACCGTCACCTTACCGATGGCCCCGTCGCGGATTAGCTTCACCGCCTCGGCCACCAGCGGCGAGCTGCGCCGGTGCAGGCCCACCTGCGTGACCCGCCGCGTCTGCCGGGCCACGTCGGCCATGCGGCGGCCCTCCGAGATCGTCAGGCTGAGCGGCTTCTCGCAGTAGACGTGCTTGCCGGCGTGGCAGGCGTCCACGAACTGGAGTGCGTGCCAGTGGTCGGGGGTGGCGATCACCACCGCGTCCACGTCACGCCGGTCGAGGAGGCGACGGTAGTCCTTCACCGCGTCGGGGGCGTGGCCGCCCGCCTTCGCCACCTTCGCGGCGGCGGCGGGGAGGTACGGCTCGTAGACGTCGCTCAGCGCGACGGTGGTCTGGTCGCGGTGGGTGAGGAAGGCGTCGAGCAGCTGGTCGCCGCGATTGCCGACACCGATGAAGGCCGTGCGGACGCGGTCGTTGGCGCCGGGGATCTGGGCGTAGCTGGCGGCCGCGGACGCGGCGAAGGCGCGGCGGGAGACGCGGGGCATGGGGGACTCTCCGGAAGAATGGGAGGAAGAGAATGGCCGCAAAGAGGCACAAAAGTCACAAAATAGATGAACCAAGGACCGAGCCTACTCGGATCTGTCTTCGCTCTCTTTTGTGACTTTTGTGCCTCTTTGCGGCCATTCGGTCTTGTCCTATCGTGCGGCGCGGACCTCGGTCCCGGACAGCAGCGTGAAGTACGCGCCGTGCGGGTTGTTGCCGTTGGCGATCTTCAGGAGGATCGTGTTCTTCCCCCGCGCCAGCCGGACCGGGACCGTGCTCTGGGCCGGGGCCGCGGCACGGGTGCCGTCGTAGCGGAACGCCTCCCGGCTGTTCACCCAGAGGACCGCTCCGTCGTCCGTGCCGAGGAGCAGCTGGGCGTCCTGGGCGTCGGGCGAGTCGACCTCGGCGTACAGGTACGAGGCCGAGTTCGCCCCTGCGTTGCCGTGGAACGCGGCCAGGTCGAAGTAGCCCCGGCCGTCGGGCCGGATCGTGCGCCAGCTGACCTTGTAGCCCTCGCCCCGGTACTCGGCCGCGGGGTCCACGGTGCCCCGACCGGGGCCGTACTCGCGGGCCAGCGCCTCGGCCATGCTCGGCGCCGGGAACGGACCGGCGATGCGGAACGTGTCCGGCGTGTAGGCCGCGGTCTGGAGCGTTTGCAGGTACGCCACCATATCGACGAGTTCGTCCGCCGTCAGGGCGCCGACCACGTCCTGCGGCATCAACGACACCTTCGACTTGCGGACCTCGCCCTCGACCTCCGCCTTGGGGATGGCCGTGTCCTTGCCGTTGGCATCGCGGAGGGTGATCGCCTGCGGGGTGTCGCTCACCAGCAGGCCGGAAACGGAGAGCCCCGCGGTGGTGACGACCTGGTGCTGGAGGTACTGGTCGGCGATGGCCTTCGACGGGTCGAGGATCGAGTCGAACAGGTTCTCCCGGCTGGCCTTCTTGCCGATCATCGACAGGTCCGGCCCGACCTGCCCGCCGACCCCGCGGACCATGTGGCACTTGGCGCACTGGGCCGCGCCGGTGAGTGACGCGTCCCAGAGCTGTTTGCCGCGGGCGGCGTCGCCGCCGCGGCGGGCCAACTCGGCGACCGGCGGGAGGTTCTTCAGGTCGAGCCGGCCGGGGGCGGGGAAGAGGAGCAAGGCCCGGTTCCGCTCACCCTGGAACGGGCTGTTCCGCAGCAGCCGGCCGGTGTCGGCGGCGACGGACCCGGGCAGCTTCTTTGCGGCGGCGAGGTCGAGCAGCCAGATCGTGCCGGGCCGGGTGCCGGCCAGCGCCCCGACGGCGGCGCGCTGGAGGTCCGGTGACGCGGCCGACACCAGCCCTTGCAGGGCGGCCAGCGCCTTCGTGCCGACGTCGTCAGGCTTGGTGTTGTTGCCGACCAGGCCGCCGAGCGCGGTCACCGCCTCGGGGCCGACCGGCGGGCCGGCCTTCGCCAGCTTCGCCAGGGCGCCCACGGACTCGCCCGCCTTGAGCTTGCCCAGCGTGCGCACCGCCTCGGTGCGCACCTCGGCCGCGGCCTTGTCGTCGGCCGCGACCTCGGCGACGGCTCCGGACCGGTTGGCCGCCCCGGCGGCGGCGATGAGTTGGAGGGCCGTCACCTTCGTGGCCGGGGCGGCGAGGAGGCCGTCGATGGCGGCGGCGAGGTCGGGGCTGGCGCGGAGGCCGGCCCACTTCGTCGGCAGGAACAACCTCAGCTGTTCGAGCGCGCGGGCCTTCACCTCGGGGGCGGCGTCGCCCTTGAGGACGGTCAGCATGGCCTGCCCGGCCTTCGGGTCGTCGCTCGCGGCGAGGATGTCAACGATGCGGGCCTTCTGCGGGGCGGTCAGCTTGGCGTCGGTGAGGAGCCCGCCGAGTCGGGGGAGGACCGACTTCGGCCGCAACTCCCAGACGAGGTCAGCGACGCGGTCGTTCCACTCGGGGAAGTGCTTGTCGAAGTCGGCGAGGAGCGCGTCGCGCCGGACCGGATCAGTACCGGCGGCGATGTTGAGCGCGGCGCGGTAGAAGTGGTCCTGGCCGTCGTACAGCTTGGCGGAGTTGCCGACGAGTGCGGCCGCGGGGCCGGTGTCCCACGTCCGCGCCCACAGCAGCAGCTCGCGCCGCGCGGCCGGGCTGAGGTTGGCGGGGAGCAGGTCATCGGGAACTCCTGCCTTCGGAATTTCCGTCGAGGGGATGAGTTGCAGCAGGCGCACCCCGAACGCCTGGAACTGATCGTCCCCTTCCTTCAGGTGGGCCATCGCCGGCAGCGCGACCCACTTCGACCGGTCCTCGATCATCCCGAGCGTCATCACCCAGCTCACACGGGCAGCAAGGGTTTTGTCGGTTAGCTCTGTCAGCCTTGGGAGCCGCCCGCTGGCGCCGCGGTTCGTCCGCACCGCGGACGTGGCGAGCGCCCGCACCGCCTGGTTCGGCGATCGCAGCGCCGTCACTAGTCCTTCGGTCGTCTCCAGCGTCACGTCCGGCGTCTTGTACCCGGTGTGCCCCTTCGGGGTGATGCGGAAGACGCGGCCCATCTTCCAGTCGCCCATGCCGTGGCCGCCGACGCCGGGGTCGTACCAGTCGCACACGAACACACTCCCGTCCGGGGCCACGCGCACGCCGCTCGGGCGGAACCAGTTATCCGTGCTGGTCAGGATCACCTCCTTGTCCACCTCGTAGCCGGCGCCCTTCGCCTTGCGGAAGAACGCCCGCACCTCGCGCGGCCCGGCGTCGCAGTGGAGCAGGTGGCCGCGGTACTTCTCGGGGAGGAGCGAGCCCTCGTAGAACGTGATCCCGGTCGGGCTGCCGAAGCCGGTCCGCAGCGCCTTGTGGACGACCCCGGGCTGCTCCTCGTGCCAGTGCGTCTGGCCCGGACCGCGGGGGTAATAGCCGTAGTTGCCGCCGGGCATCACGTAACAGATGCGCGTCTGCTGGTTCCCGTCGTCGTCGTTGTCCGAGAGCCAAATCTCGCCGAAGCTGTCGACGCACGCCTCGTAGTTGTTGCGGAAGTTGTGGGCGATCAGCTCCAGGTTGGTGCCGTCCTGGTCGCACCGCCACACCGTCCCGGCCCGGCAGTCGGTGTCGTTCGTCTTCCACTTACGGCCCTTGCCGTCCTTCGCCTGCAGCCCGTCCACGCCACTGTCGCCGACGGTGAAGTACAGCTTCCCGTCCGGCCCGACGTTCAGCCCGTGGACGCCGTGGTCGTGGTCGAATCCGCGGAAGCCGCTGAGGAACTTCGTCGGCGGGCCGTCGGCCTTCAGGTCGCCGTCCCGGTCCCAGAATTCGAGGATGTCCGGCGACTGCGTCACCAGCACCCGCAGCGCCTTGCCGTCGGCCTGCGGGATCACGCACACGCTCAGCGGCCCGTACAGCTCCTTGCCCTGGTAGAAGGTGACGGCCTCGTCCGCCTTGCCGTCGGCGTTCTTGTCGATGAGCACCTGGATGCGGTCGCCCTCGGGGCGGAGGATGGGGCGACCGAAGTTCGTCCGCCGGTAGTTCACCGCCTCGGTCACCCACACGCGACCCTTGTGGTCCACGTCGAGGTTGGTCGGGTTGACGAGCAGCGGCTCGTGGGCGAAGAGTTCGACCTGGAGGCCGTCGGCGACCTTCATGGTGGCGAGGGTCTTGTCCGGCGGCACCTGGGCGGCGGCCGGGCCGGCGGCGGTGGCGAGGAGAAGGGCGGGCGCGAGCCAACGGATCATGGGGGGAGAACTCCCGGGCGGGCAGTGGGACGACCGGGTAGTTTACCCGAGACGGGCGGGCCTGGGATAGTGTCACCCGGGCGTTAAACAGGGAACAGGAGACGGGAGGACGGGGAACCGCCGGCGGCTTCTTTGGCTCGGGCTTTGGAGCCCGGAGGGCGGCGAGCGCGTAGCCCGGGGTGCAACCCCGGGCGGCCCACACGGTGTCACGGGCGGCGAGGCCGAGCTACGCGACGCGAACCCGCCCTGCCGCGATGTCGCCGCCGAGCGCCAGGAAGCGGCGGTGCGCCTCCGGGGCGGTCGGCAGGTCGGCCGAGGCGGCGAGCAGCAGCGCGCCGGCCACCGCCAGACCGGTCAGGTGGTCGGCGGGGGGGGCGGGCGGCAGGTCGGGCGGGGCCAGGCTCCCGCCCGACCAGAATACGGCCGCGGCCAGACACCCGGCCGCCGTCCCGTGCCCGGCCGCCTCCGCCGCCGAGCCGGCCGCCCGCCGGGCCGACTCGGTCGGCTCCTTCACCCACGCTTCCGCGGCGGCGAGCGCGGCCCCGGCGGCCGGCGGCAGCCCGGCCGCCAACCGCTCGCGCACGCAGCGGCACCCCCACCCCACGGCCTCGCGCTTCGGGAGCGCCACCGCCAGGAAGCGCAGGGCGTCTTCGGGGAAGGTGCCGGCCAGGGCGTCGAAGTACTGCCGCGGGGTGGCGGTCGGTGTGAGCAGCGCCCGCGCCCCGTCCGACAGGGTGAGGGGTCGGGCCACGTCGGCGGCGGTCCGGGCGGCGGGGCGAGGCGGGGCGGGTGACACGCGGGCGGCTCCGGTCGGCAGTCAGTGGGAGAGGTGCGTTCCGGGGTCAGCCCGACAACAGCCGGCGGGCGAGATCCTGCACCCCGCGGGTGAACTGGTGATCCGGGAACTTCAGGCTGAACACCCCGCTGCTCCCGAGCCGGAGCATGTCCTCGGAGAGGAGCAGGATGGTCCCCAGGTCGGCGCTGAACGACTTCTCCACGTCCCGCCGCAGGGCCGGCAGGTCCATGCTCGGGAGCGCCTTGTTCAGCACGAGCAGCATCCGCGGCACCCCGAGCTGGCGGGCCACCTCGATCGTCACCGCGGTGCCGAGGAAGTCCTGCTTGTCCGGCCGGAGGATGAGCACCACCCAGTCGGAGATGGCGATGCTCAGGAGCGTCTCCTCGTTCATCCCCGGGTGGGTGTCGATGAACAGGAAGTCCAGGTTCAGCTGTTCGAGCAGCCGCTCGAACCCCTCGTTGAGGAGTTCGACCTCGTAGCCCTCCTTCAGCACGCGGGCGATCTCGCCGGCCTTCAGGCTGGACGGGATCAGGTAGATCGAGCCGCCGGCCGCGGCCACCTCGGGGGGGGTGGTGTGGCAGGCCGTCTCCTCGATCCGGCACCGGCCGTACAGGTAGTCGTTCAGCGCCCGGGTGATCTGCCGGTCGTCGAGCCCGAACAGGACGTGGATGCCGGGCGACTGGATGTCCGTGTCCACGATCCCCACCCGCTTCCCCGTCAGCGCGACGGCGGTGGCGAGGTTGGCCGTGAGGTTGGACTTCCCGGTCCCCCCGCGGTAGGAGTGGATCGACACGATCTGACCCATCGGCAATCTACCTCGGGAGGGAGGGGGGAGGGGGAGGAAGGAGGAAGACCCAAAGCCCATGCCCGGTCTTCATCCCTCCTCCCTCCTCCCCCCTCCCTCCTCCTTCCTGGGGGCGGGGATGATCTGGGTGTCGGCGGTCGCGGAGGGGGGTGCCTCGTCCTTGCGGAAGCGCCGGCGGAGCCCGGCGGCCTTCCGCTGGAGGTCGCGGAAGAACCCGTCCTCGGTGATCTCCTTCACCTGGGCGTCCTTCTTCGCCTCGTCGATCTCGACCCGGAGCCGCTGCACCTCCTGCCGCAGCTGGGCCTCGCGGGCCTGCACCTCGCGGGCCATGTGCTCGAACACCCGGGCCAGCGTGCCGAGGGCGTCGGGCCGGGCCGCCACCGGGGTCAGCACCACCGGGTCGAACCGGCCCTGCTCCACCCCCTCGGCGGCGCGCGTCAGGTCGGCCACCGCCCGCAGGTAGGCGAGTTCCTGGTCGCGCAGCCGCCGCTTGTCCAGGCAGGCGTTCACCCGCGCCCGGAGCAGCACCGGGTCGTAGGGCTTGGTCAGGTAGTCCTCGGCCCCCATCTCGATGCACCGCACCACGCTCGCCATCTCGTCCAGGGCCGAGATCATGATGACCGGCAGCGCCTGGAGGTCCGGGTCGGCCTTGAGCGCCTGGAGCACCTGGTACCCGTCCACCTCGGGCATCATGATGTCGCACAGAACCAAGTCGAACCGGTAGACGGTGACGAGCCGGAGTGCCTCCCGCCCGTCCCGGGCCTCGACGGTGGCGAACCCCTGCTTCTCCAGTCGGCGGCACAGCATCACCCGGTTCGGGTCGTTGTCCTCGACTACGAGGATGCGTTTCACGTTGATCGGGCAGAGGTCGTGGGCCGCGCCGGCCGGGGGCGGCGCGGGATCCGGGGCCGGTTCCGGCGAGGGGGCCGTGCGGGTGATGCGGGTCAGAACCCGGGTGGCCGCGGCTTCGTCCGGGGCCGGCGCGAGCGCGGCGAAGATGTCGGAGTCGTCGGAGCCGTTGGTGGGAGGCGGGGGCGGGGCGGGAACGTGGGTGGCGTTGGGGTCGGGGACGGGCGGGACGCGGGTCGCCAGCACCGACTGGATGGTCTTGACGAGCCGGTCCAGCTGAACGGGCTTGGACTCGAAGGCCGCACAGCCGGCGGCGAACGCCTTCTCCTTCGCCTCGGCGGTGGCGTGGGCCGACAGGGCGATGACCGGGACGGCGGCGGTGGCCGGGTCGGCCTTGAGCTGGCGGGTGGCCTCCCACCCGTCGAGGACGGGGAGGCCGAGGTCCATGAGGACGAGGTCGGGGGGGGCGGCGGCGACGGCGGCGACCGCCTCGGCCCCGTCGCCGGCGGTGTCCACCTCGAACCCGCGGGCGGTCAGCCGGCGCCGGAACAGATCCCGGTTCACCTGTTCGTCTTCGACCAGCAGGATGCGGGGCACGCCGGGCTCCGGGCGGGACAACAGCCGGTACGTGGGATTGTACACCGACCGCCGCCGCCGTGCCTACCGCCCCCTGCCCGCGCCAACCCGGTTCGCGCGTCGGGAACCGTCACGCCCGGGCGCCGCGGTCAGACCGCGCCCGGTATCATCCCGGATCGGCGCCGTTCCCGCCACCGACGACACAGGTCCGCGGCGGCTTCCGCCCAGGTTGGGAACTGGAATTCGAAGCCGGACTGGATGAGCCGCCCCGGAACCACCCGGCGGCTCTTGAGGATCAGTTCGGTTTCGGTCCGCATGAGCCGGGCTCCGATCTCAAGCATCCAGTTCGTCGCCGGAAGGCCGAACCGGGCGCCCCAGGCCGTCCGGAGGGGCCGCATGAACTCACGGTTGGGGACCGGGTTCGGCGCCGCGAAGTTGACCGGGCCGGCCAGCTCGGGGTGATCAACGAGCCAGTAGACGGCCCGGACGAAGTCCCGGTCGTGCATCCACGAGACGTACTGGCGGCCGTCCCCACTGGCCCCACCAAGCCCACACCGGACCAGCCCCAGGAGGGTGTCGAACACCCCGCCCCGGTCCGGGCTCATGACCATCGCCGCGCGGAGAAGCACCTTCCGCGTGTGCGGGGTGGCGATCTCGTCAGCTGCACGCTCCCAGGATTCGGCGACATTGGTGCTGAACCGCCAGGTGTCTGGCGCGTCCGGCTCGTTCCCGCCCAGGAGGCCGGTCGCCTCGTCGTTCGGCGCATCGTAGCGGTGGGCGTAGATGGTGGCCGTACTCATCTGGAGCCACACCCCGGGCGGCCGGGCGGCCCGGGCGATGGCTTGGCCGACGGCCCGGGTCGAGCGGACGCGCGAGTCCACGATCAGCTGGCGGTTCCTGGCGGTGTACCGGCAGTTGACGCTCCGCCCGGCCAGGTTGACGACGACGTCCGCCCCGTCGACCTCGGCGGCCCACCCGCAGACCGTCTCGGCGTCCCAGCAGACGACCCGCCACGGAGCCTTGCCGGGGCTTCGGCTGAGAACGACGACCTCGTGGCCGTCGCCGGTGAAGGCCCGGGCCAGCAGTGTTCCGACCTGCCCGGTTCCGCCGGGGATAACCACCTTCATGTCCCGCCCCTCCGGCTTGCCTGCGAGGAGAACCGCACGGGGACGGGCCGGACAACGACCGAACCGGTGGTACAACACCCCGATGATACCCGACTGGCAACTCCCCACCGGGGTAGACCGCGGCCTGTGGGACTACCTCCGGGCCGGCGACATGGTGGCCGGTTACGATGCCCAGATGGCCGTCTCCCCGCTGGCCCGGGCGGACGTGGCCTTCTGCGAGCGGGCGTTTCCGACCCCCGGCCGGCTCCTCGACCTGGGTTGCGGCACCGGCCGCCTCGGTGTCCATTTCGCGCGGCAGGGGTTCGATTGCCTCGGCGTCGACCTGTCCGAGTCGATGCTGACGCAGGCCCGCGCGAACGCCGCCGCAGCCGGCGTGTCGTGCGCGTGGAAGGCTGCCAACCTCGTCGAACTGGCCGACCTCGCGGACCACTCCTTCGACTACGCCGCCTGCTTGTTCAGCACCCTGGGCATGGTCCGCGAGGCGAAGAACCGGGCGAAGGTCGTGACCAACGCCTTCCGGCTTCTGAGGCCGGGCGGGCGGTTCGTGCTGCACGTCCACAACCGGTTCTTCCGCGGCCTGGGTGGGTCGGTCGTCCGCCGGCAGGTGGTGCGCACGCTCCTCGGTCGACCCGACGCCGGCGACCTGACGATGCCACAAGCCTACGGCGGCGCCCCTCTCACGCTCCACCACTTCACCCGCGGCGAGGCCGTTCGCCTGCTCGCCGATGCGGGCTTCCGGATGGTCGAGGAGATGAGCGTCGGCGTGGACGGCGAACCCGCTCGCGGGCGGTTTCGGGTGTACGGCTACCTGCTGCTGGCGGAACGGCCGGTGTGAGCGGTGAGTAAATGCAGCAGGCCGCCCAGGGTTCCACCCCGGCTACACGCCATCGCCTCTCCGGGGCTCCAAGCCCGAGCCGTCCGCGGTTCGGTTGTCCGACGCCGACCCCGGTTCTGAGCCGCGGAGCGGCGATGTTGCATAGCCCAGGGCGGGAGCCCTGGGCGGCCGACGCGGTGTCAGGATGATGTCACCATTCCCCACCACCTGACAGCACGTCGAGCAGTAGACCCAACCGGGCCGCAACGGCGCTCGGGTCGGCGACCACCCCGCCGGCCGTCCGCAGTCGCAGCAGCCACACGACCGCGCCGCAGACTACCCCCGTCGCCGCCAGCACGCGGACGAACTCGTCCGGCTCCGCCAACCCGCCGCCCGCTGTACGGTAAGCGGTCAACCCGGCGGACAGCACCTCGCTGCCGGGGAACTCTCCGAACAGTCGGGCCAGGTCTACGCCGACGTGGTCGTCCTTCACGGCTCCGAAGTCTATTAGCCCCGAAACGGCATCACCGGTGAAGAGGACGTGCTCCGGCCACACGTCGCCGAGGCAGGGTTGCACGGCCACCGACCGCCCCGTCCAGGTGGCGAGTATGGTCCGCGCCGCGGGCACACGGGCCGGCAGCACCTCCGCCGCCCGGCGCACGACCGGGCCGAGTGGGTCCGGAAGTCCGGTTAACGTCCGGTCCGGACGAACCAAGTCCCAGTCGGCGAGGACACGGAGCCGCCGCGCAACGCCGGGGCACGGCGCGAGCGGCGGGACGAGCGGCCGCCAGGCGGCGTGAACCGCCGCCAGCGCCGCCGCTGCGGCTGCCACCCGAGCGGCCGACGGCGTGCCGCGTTCCGGCGCGCCGGGCATCCAGTCGATCACGTCCCACGCCCGGCCGCCGGCCTCGACGACGGTGTCCAGGTTTGTGGTGCGATGGATGCGGGGGATGAAGGGGAGGTGGGGGAGTTGACCGATCCGGGCGTGAACCGCCCGGAGGCGGGCGGTGCTGAAGCCTGCCGGCCACGCCTTCAGAGCGAGGGTGGGCCGAACAGCCCGGTCGGTGCCCCGCCACACCGCCGCCCCGCTAAACCCGCCGCCGACCGGCTCCCAGGTCAGCCCTGCGGTCGTCCCGGCGTAGGCGGCGAGGACGGCGTCCCGGGTCATGCGACGGCTCCCGGTCCGCGGGCGTGCCGGCGGTCAGGGGGTTGGGGTGTCAGCCCCGTGCAATTCCTTGAAGAACCTGATCCGGTGCCACCCCGCGGCGCCCGGGAGGGCGTTGGTTGTCACCTCATGGGTCGCCTCGTCCAGCCGCCGGGCGAGGGCCGGCGAGTGCCGGGCGAGTCGCTCCACCAGATGAGGCTTGACCCGCTCGTCCCACGCCCGCCGGACGTCCGGGCGGACCAGGGCCAGGGTTCGCTCCTGCTCCGCCGTCAGCTGGTGGTACACCCAAATCTCGACCGGCGCGGTCGCCGCGCCGGCGGCGTCGGGGAGGGCCGGCGGCGTACCGGCCGGGAACCCGACCCCGGCCAGGAGGTCGTCGTCCGTGGCGGCCAGGGCCAGCCGACCTTCACCCACCCGCAGCCCGCGACCCCGGAGCAGTTCCGTCACGTCCTCCCGGGCCTCGTGGACCGCGTTGAGGACCGCCACTACCTGATCCGTCTCCCGGGTCACCGCGTCCCTGACCTGGGTCCGAATCTTGTCCCCCGCCGCCCGGTCCGCTTCGGGCAAGGCCCGGAGGACGACCGGGCGGGCGATTCGCCGGACGACCGGGGCGAGCGGCCCCCGGCGGAGCGTCTCGATCCCGCCCAGGGCGGACTCGTAGCACGCCTCCACGCTCACCGGCCCGCCGGCGTAGACCCGGCCATCGAAGGTGACCCGGCGGGTGGCGGCCAGCGGCGAGTGGCCGTGGAGATGGACACCGACCGGGCGGCGGGTCACCCCCAGCTGAGTATCGACCCGGCCGCCCACCCGGAGGTCGAAGGCGGCCTCGGTCTGGCTCTTGTGGAACGCCACCGAGTAGCCCCCCGCCACCCGGGCGGTCCCGGCGACGGCCGCCCCCTTCTCGGTCGTGGCGACCGGCTCGACCTGCTCGAACTCGCGGCGGGTGAGGCTCTCGACGAACGTCCGAGAAACCCGGAGGACGACCTTCGGGCGGGTCGGGTCGGGGGGCGACTCGGCCGGGGACGGCCCCGCGGCGGTGAAAGTGAGGGCCAGGGCAACCAGGCCGGCCGGCGTCATGGGCGGTGCCTCTACGGGGCGGCAGAGCGGGTGTTAACCGTCACCGGCCGGCGTCGGCCCGCGCGGGGACCGGGACCGCCGCGGCCTTGCGGGCGGCCTTCACCAGCGGCTCCGGGTAGACGCCGAAGAACAGCGTGAATCCGGCCAGCGCCGCCGCCGCCAGGAACGTGGGCACCGCCCGCGCCCGCGGGGCCGGGCGGAGCGGGGTGCGGAGGTACATCACCCCCAGCACCCGCAGGTAGTACACCGCCGCCACCGCCGAGTTCACCGCCGCGATCACCGCCAGCAGCTGGTACAGGTTCCGCATCGTCGGCGTGTCGGCCGGGGCGGTGAACGCGCCGACGAACAGGAGCAGCTTCCCGGAGAACCCGGCCGTCAGCGGCAGGCCGATCAGGCTGAGGAGGAACACGGCCATCGCCGCCGCCGACAGCGGGTGCGACTGGCCGGCGCCGGCGAGGTCGTCCACCGCCTCGACCGGCCGGTCGGGCGTACTGAGGAACAGCACCACGGCGAACGCCCCGACCGTCATCGCCCCGTAGGCCGCGAGGTACACGAGCAGCGCCTCGACGCCGCGGACGCCGGAGGCGTCCTTCGCCTCCGGCAGCGAGCTCGCCACCACCAGGCCGATCAGCATGTACCCGCCGTGCGCCACGCCGGAGTAGGCGAGCATCCGGCGGACGTTGTCCTGAAGCAGGGCCAGCACGTTCCCCACGGTCATCGTCACGACGGCCAGAATCCACAGCAGCAGCGGCACCTGCGTGGAGGTGTCGAACGGCAGGTGCCGGGGGTCGGCGCCGATCAGGCCGAGGAGGCGGGCCAGGGCGACGAACCCGGCCACCTTCGGGAGGAACGCCAGCTGGGCGACGACGCCGGCCGGAGCCCCCTCGTACACGTCCGGGGCGTAGAAGTGGAACGGCACCGCCGTCACCCGGAAGCCGATCGCGGCGATCACCATCACGACCGCGACCAGGGCCAGCGGCGACACCCGGGCGTCGGCGGTGAGGCGCGGGTCGTGGGCCTTCGTGAGCGAGTCCACCAGGGCGGTGATGTTGGTGGTGCCGGTGAGGCCGTAGAGGTAGCTGAACCCGAACAGCAGCACGGCCGACGACATCACGCTCAGGAGGAAGTACTTGACCGCCGCCTCCTGGTTCTGCCGGCCCTGGGCCGGGAGGTAGAGGAGGACGTACGTCGGGATCGAGATGAGTTCGAGGCCGAGGAACAGGGTGACGAGGTCGTTGGCCCGGCCGGTGACCGACACGCCGGCGGCGGCGACCAACAGGCAGCCGTAATACTCGGCGGCGTTGGCCCGGCCCACCTCGGGCCACGACACGAACAGGAAGACCGCTGCGGCGACGAGCGCGACCCAGCGCACGAACCCGGCGGCCGCGTCCGGGAGGATCGCCGCCGCGGTGGGCAGGCCGGGGAGGTCGGCTTTCACGACCCCGGCCACGACCATCGCCCCGGCGACGCCGAGGAGCGAGACGAAGAACCACAGCCAGCGGCGGTTGAAGAACGGCCCGCCCAGGAACGCGAGGCACGCCGTCCCGACGAGGACGATCTCGGGGAGGACGGCCCGGAACACGCCCAGGAAGGACTGTTGGACGCCGGGGTCGGTCAGCGGGGTCACGGCGGGTCGTCCTCGGTCGCGGGCCGGTCAGGCACCAGGGGGTCGCCACCGAGTCACAGAGGGTGCCGGGGGGAGACAGGAGGTCGAGGCCGGGTGGGCCGCTTCCTCCCCTCACTTCGGGCTTCTGCCTTCCCTCTGTGCCCCCTGTGACTCGGTGGTGAGTTCTTCTTCCATCCTCACAGCAGCTCACTCGCCCTTGACCGGCGGCGGGCCTTTGGCTCCGCCGCCCTTGCCACCGCCACCCTTACCACCACCGCCCTTACCGCCGCCGGCCTTCCCTCTTTTGTCCCCGCCGCCCTTGCCGCCCGCCGGCAGGTCGGGGGGGGGGGCGTCGGGGGTGATCGCCTCGGCGGGCGGGGCGTCGAGCTGGGGCAGGGTGCGGTTCACTCGGAAGCGGGCGAAGTCGGCGATCGTGGTCAGGACGTGGACGTCCGGCTTGATCGAGTCGAGCAGCGGCTGCGGGAACAGGCCGAGGGCCAGGCACAAGGTCGCCAGGCCGCCGAGTACGAACACCTCGCGGCGGTTGAGGTCCGCGGCCGGCTCGGGGCCGGTCGCGGGCGGCTCGCGGAGTGGCTCGAAGAACACCCGCCGGAGCATCGTGAACACGTACCACGCGCTCAGGAAGATGCCCGCCGCCGCGACCGCCGCCAGCCCGTACCCGGTCGGTCCGGGAGCCTTCACGTTGAACAGCCCGGACAGCATCAGCATTTCGCTGCAGAAGTTGTTCAGCCCCGGCAGGCCGACGCTGGCCAGGCACAGCACGAAGGTGACGAACGCGAACTTCGGGAACCGGCCCGTCAGCCCGCCGTACGCGGCCGTGTTGGTGGTCCGGTAGCGGTCGAGCAGGAAGGCCAGGGCGGCGAACAGGGCGCCGGTCGAGACGCCGTGGTTGACCATGTGGAGGACGGCGCCGGACAGCCCCTCGGAGTTCAGCGCGAACAGCCCCAGCACCAGGAAGCCGAGGTGCGACACCGAGCTGTACGCCACCATCAGCTTGACGTCGCGCTGGCCGTAGGCGCACAGGGCGCCGTACACGATGCCGAACGCGGCCAGCGTGCCGACTGCCGGCAGGCCGTAGACCACCGCCGCGTCCGGGGTCAGGGTGAGCACGAACCGCAGGATGCCGAACGTGCCGAGCTTCGCCAGGATGGCGGACAGCAGGACCGTGACCCCGATCGGAGCCTCGTTGTACGCCGACGGCAGCCAGGTGTGGAACGGCACGAGCGGCGTCTTCACCGCGAACCCGGCCATCAGCGCCAGGAACAGCCAGAACTGCACGGCCTGCTTCGCCGCCAGCGCCTCCGGGTTCCCCCCCAGGGCGTCGAGGTACGGGCGGAGCAGGTTCTGCTGGACGCTCACCATCAGGTCCGGCAGCGCGAACGTGTACGTGGTGACCGGCCCGGCCGCCGTGCTGAAGGTCACGGGGTTGGTCAGCACCACCCCGATCACGCCGACGAGGGTGAGGAGGCTGCCGGCCAGCGTGTAGAGGAAGAACTTGCGGGCCGCGTCGCGCCGGCCGGACCCGTTCCCCCAGTGGCCGATCAGGAAGAAGGCCGGCACCAGGGTCAGCTCGAAGAAGGCGTAGAAGAGGATCACGTCGAACGACAGGAACGCCCCCACCGCCCCGGCCAGGAGGACGAACAGCCAGGCGTAGTACGCCCCGGCCCGGTCGGTGATCCCGGACCAGCTGACGAGGACCGCCGGCACCATCATCAGGCTCGACAGCGCCACGAGCCAGATGTTCAGGCCGTCGGCGCCGAGGAAGAGCTGCACCCGCGGGCCGGGCCGGTCGGGCGGGGTGTCGGCCAGGCTCAGCAGGGTCCAGCGGGTCGTGTAGCTGGAGGCGTCGCGGTCGCCGCCGACGCCCGGGTCGCCGGGGACGAACTCGGGCTGGAACTTCTGGTAGCCGAGGTCCAGCCCTGGGGTGACGTGCCGCGCCCGCTCGTCCAGGGCGATGACCGTCCCGCCCACCACCGCGGCGGTGAGGCCGAGGTGGGCGAGCGACAGCCACAGCGCCACCCGCCGGGCCGCCCGCTGGCGCAGCGGCCAGACGACCAGCGCCGACAGCAGCGGGAAGGCGACGAGCAGCAGGAGGAGGACGCGGAACACCGTGTACATTTCAGCCCCGACTCGGGGATTCACTCGGGCTACGACGGACGCCCCGCCGACGCCCCGCTACCGACCGAGGACGGGCGGCGGAGGGGTCAGCCGGCCCGGGCCTTCCCCGCCGCCGTCGGAGGGTCATTCGGCGTCGCGCGTCAGCGGCCGAGCCGGAAGACGACGAAGCTCAGGAACACGGCCAGCCCCAGCGCCATCGACAGGGCGTAGAACTGGACCAGCCCGTTCTGGATCGGCCGGACCGCGGCCCCGACGAACCGGGGGACGGCCGCCACCACCCGGGCCAGCGAGTCGAGGAACAGGTCGAACACCCGGGCCATCACCGCCAGCCACTCGGCCGGCTTCACCAGGACCGCCCCGTACACCTCGTCCACATACAGCTTGTTCCGGGACAGCCCGTACACCCCGGCCAGCGCCGGCGGCACCCGCTCCGGCCCGCCCGCCCCGTAGACCAGGAACGCGAGCGCCACCCCGCCCACCGCCAGGAGCGTGCTGACCCCGGCGATCCCCCAGTTGAAGTGGTGGGCGACCTCCTTCGCGCCGGCCAGCTTCGCGGCCAGCGCCAGCGACGGCGTCCGGCCGACGAAGCCACTGAAATAGTGGGTGAACGGCTCGGCCACGACCCCGACGAACAGCGCCCCGACCGTCAGGACGATCAGCGGCACGGTCATGACCGCCGGCGACTCGTGGGCGTGGTGCCCGGCCTCCTCGGGGACGACGGTCGGCCCCCAGAAGGTGAGGAAGTAGGCGCGGAACGTGTAGAACGCCGTCAGCCCGGCGGTCAGCATGGCCACCAGCAGCAGGAAGTAGAACGACTGGGCGTGCGGGTGGGCGCTGGCGGCGCCGAACTGGAGCGACTCGAGGACCAGATCCTTGCTCCAGAACCCCGACAGGAGCGGCAGCCCGGCCAGGGCCGCGGCGCCGCACAGGAACGTCAGGTGCGTCGTCGGCATCACGGTCCGCAGGCCGCCGAACCGGCGCATGTCGATGACGTTCCCCATCGCGTGCATCACGCTGCCGGACGCCAGGAACAGCAGAGCCTTGAAGAAGGCGTGGGTGAACAGGTGGAACACCGCGGCGACCACCGCGAACACCGGCGACACCGCCCCGAGCGTGCCGAGGGCCAGGAACATGAACCCGAGCTGGCTGACCGTCGAGTAGGCCAGCACCCGCTTCAGGTCGGTCTGGGCCAGGGCGATGAACGCCGCCAGCAGGGCCGTGATCCCGCCGGCCCAGGCCACCACGACCTGCGCGTCCGGTGCCAGGGCGAAGACCGGGGCGCAGCGGGCGACGAGGTACACGCCGGCGGTCACCATCGTGGCGGCGTGGATGAGGGCCGACACCGGGGTCGGGCCTTCCATCGCGTCCGGGAGCCAGACGTAGAGCGGGAACTGGGCGCTCTTGCCGACCGCCCCGCAGAACAGCAGCAGGCACGCGGCCGTCAGCTGGTCGGTGGGCGGCGGGGTCTTGGCGATGTGGTCGAACAGGGCCGTCAGGTCGGTGTTCCAGCCGCCGAGCTTCCACAGCAGCATGATGCCGAGCAGGAAGCCGGTGTCGCCGAGCCGGGTGACCAGGAACGCCTTGCGGGCCGCGGCGGCGGCCGACGGCTTCTGGTAGTAGTAGCCGACGAGCAGGTACGAGCAGAGGCCGACGCCCTCCCAAAAGCCGACGAGCAGGAGGAAGTTGTTCGCCAGCACCAGCCCGCACATGCAGAACACGAACAGACTCATCACCGCGAAGTAGCGCACGTACCCGGGGTCCGGGTGGTGGTGCTCGTCGCGCATGTAGCCGCTGGAGAAGACGGCGATGAACGTGGCGATGAACGTGATCATCGCCAGCATGACCGCCGACAGCGGGTCCACGGCTATGGCGAAGGTGGCCTTGAAGTTCCCGGCCGCGAACCACGTCAGCGGGTCGGACACGAACCGCGGGGCGTCGCCCCCGGCGGCGACCTTCGACACGAGGACGACCGCCAGCACGGCCGCGGCGCCGCAGGCGATGACGAGCGGGGCGTGGGCGAACTTCTTCAGGCCCGGGGCGCCGCTCAGCAGGGCGGTCACCACCGCGGCCCCGAGGAGCAGGCCGAGGACGGCGAGGGCGAGGCCGAGCGGGTCAGACACGGGCGGGCTCCTCCGCGGTCGGGGCGGGCCGGAGGCCGGCAGGGGGGAGGACCGGGTCCGGGTCCGCGTGCGGCACCGGCAGCGACTCCAGGTCCACCGCGGCCGGCACCCCGACCTCGCGCAGATCCTGCCACCGCGACACGTCCAGCGACCGGCCCCGCCGGTACAGCATCAGGATCAGCGCCAGGGCCACGCCGGCCTCGCACGCCGCCACCGCCAGCAGGAACAGCACGAACACCTGCCCGTGCAGGTTCCCGTGGAACCGGGCGAAGGCGACGAAGTTGATCGCCACCCCCTGGAGCATCATCTCGGCGCACAGGAACATGGTGATCAGGTTGCGGCGGGTGAGGAACCCGACCAGCCCGATCCCGAACAGCGCGGCCGCGACCGCCAGGTAGTGCCAGAGCGTGATCACGCGGCGGCCCCCTTCCGCTGGGCGATGGCGACGGTGCCGACGGTGGCGACCAGCAGCAGGGTGCCGGCCAACTCGACCGCGAGCAGGTGGTCGGCGTACAGCAGCAGCCCGAGGTTGCTCACGTTCCGCGCCGGCAGTTCGGCGGTGCCGGCGAGCAGCAGGAGTTCGTGCCGCAGCTTCGTCGCGGCCGCCCTGGCGTCGGCGGGCTTGCCGCGGGCCGGGTCGAGGACGGCCGTCTCGGCCAGCCGGAACGCCGCCGCGGCCTGGTCCCGCGTCGCGGCGACCCGGTCCAGCACGCCCTTCGCCTGGAGGTCGGTCCGCGCCGCCGCCAGCCGGGCGGCGACCGAGCCGTCGCGGCCGGTCCCCTCCTCCTTCCGGGCCGACACGCCGACCACGTCCTCGACCGCCTGCTCGACCTTGCTCAGCAGCGCGGCCCGGTCCTTCCGGGGCGTGCCGCCCGCGGCCGGGTCGGCGTAGAAGGCGTCCTCTTCCAGCTTCTTGAGGTCGTCGGCCGCGGCCCGCAGCGCCTGCTTCTCGGCGGCCGTCACGACCTGGGCGGGGAGCTTGGCGTCCGCGGCGCCGGCCTTGCCCTGGTCGAGGGCGAACAGCACCAGCCCGACGAAGGCGAACCCGGCGAGGCTCCCCAGCAGCGGCTCGCGGGTGCGGTCGTTCTCGTCGGACGGGCCGTCGTTCTGCGACAGCATCAGCACGAACAGGAAGGTGACGATGATCGCCCCGGCGTAGATGATGACCGTCGCGGCCATCAGGAACGGGGCGGCCAGGAGCAGGAACAGCCCGCAGGTACTGAGGATCACGAACGCGAAGGCGATGGCCCCGCGGGCCGGGTTCCGCTGCGTCACGAGGACGGCGCCGAACCCGAGCGCCCCGGCCGAGAAGAGGGCGAACAGCCCGGTCTCGACGTAGTCGGTGACCGGCCCGCCGAACGCCTGGAACGCCCAGGCGACGGCCACCGCCAGCCCGGCGACCAGTCCCGCGATCCCCCCGGCGACCGACCGCCCCCGCGGCTTCGGCAGCAGCAGGAACGCCCCGGCGGCGGCGAGGACGGCGGCGAGGGCCAGCTGTCCGGCGGCCGAGGGGGGTTGTGCGGCGAGGAGGGTCATGCGGGGCTCGTGCAGTTTGTCACAAGCGGTCGGTGTTCTTATAGGAAGGCCGCGCGGTCAGGGCACCCCTGATCGGGCGAACGCGCCGGCGAAACCGGCCGGTCCGCCTACGCCCGCCCGGGGTTTCATCCCGAGCGACACACCGGCGCCCCTCCCGGGGCTACGAAACCGCAGCTCGGGTGTGAGTCCGGAGGGACGACGGTGAGTTGCCCGGGACGAAACCCCGGGCGGCCTGTGCGGTGTCTCGGGGTGGGGAAGCCCACCTACTTCGCCGGCGGCGGTTCTGACGCCGGCCCCAGCTTCCCGCTTCGGGTGCGCACGGGGTCGGTGCCGGCCTTCGTCGTCTGGTCGAACACGCTCAGCAGCTTCTCCTTGTCGAACACCATCTGCTCGCGGCTCAGGCCGGTGAGGTCGTACAGGGTGGTCAGCTCGATGGCGTCCACCGGGCAGGCCTCCTCGCACATCCCGCAGTAGATGCAGCGGAGTTCGTCGATGACGAACGTCTCGGGGTACTTCTCGCGGTCTTTCCACTCGCCGGGGGCTGGGGCGGCGACGATGTCGATGCAGTGGGCCGGGCAGGCGGTGGCGCACATGTAGCACGCCACGCACTTCACCCGGCCGTCGCCGTCGCGGTTGAGCCGGTGGACGCCGCGGTAGTTCGGCGGCAGCGTCGGCTCCTGCTCCGGGTACTGCTCGGTCATCTTCTTCCCGACCATGTGCCCGAGCGTGATCTTCAGCCCGTCGAGCATGGCGGGGAGGTAGATCTGGTCCCAGAAGCCGAGCTTCGGCTCCTGGACCCAGCGCACGTCGTTCTCGGTGATCGGCATTGCTATCCCCTAGTCGGGGAATGACGAAGAACCCACCAATGACCCACCAATGACGAAGAAGCACTCTGCGTCATCTTCCTTCGTCATTGGTGGGTCATTGGCGGGTTCTTCGTCATTCGTGAGTCACGTCAGCGGCCCGCGTAGGTCACCCCGGCCGGCAGGCCCGGGGGGAGCTTCCGCACGGCCCGCTTCGGGTTGGTGATGGTCCCCGCGGCCCGGACGGACAGCCAGCCGGCACCGAAGAACAGCGCCGCGGAGATGACGGTGAGCGTCACCAGCGGCCAGCCGAACTGGAGGACGAACACCACACACACGAGGTTGGCCAGGGCCAGCGGGATCATCACCTTCCAGGCCAGGTTCATCAGCTGGTCGAACCGGAAACGCGGGATCGTCCACCGCACGACCAGGGCGAACACGCAGTAGAGGAACATCTTCCCGATCAGGATCGCGGCCTTGAGGACCGCGGCGCCGACCGGGTCGCTGATCAGGTTTTCGAGCCCGAAGAACGCCCACCCCCCGAAGAAGAGGATGGACATGATGAACCCGGCCGTGACGAGGTGGATGAACTCCGTCATCAGCAGCAGGCCGAGCTTCATGCTGGAGTACTCGGTGTGGAAGCCGCCCACGAGTTCCTGCTCGGCCTCGGGGAGGTCGAACGGCAGGCGGCTCCCCTCGGCGTAGGCGGCGACCAGGAACAGCAGCATGGCGAGCGGCTGGAAGAAGACGATCCAGTACGTGTTCCGCGCCTGCCAGGCGACGATCGCCTCCAGGTTCAGCGAGCCGACGAGGAGGAACACCCCCAGCACCGCCATGCCGAGCGGGATCTCGTAGCTGATGATCTGCGCCGAACTCCGCAGCGCGCCGAGGAGCGAGTACTTGTTGTTGGCGCTCCACCCGGCCAGGATCACGCCGTACACGGCCAGCGACCCCAGGGCGAAGACGTACAGGATGCCCACGTCCAGGCCGGGCGCCATCATCAGGCTGAAGTGGCTGCGGTACTCGGCCTGCGCCTGGTCGAACGCGGCCACGGTCGGCTGCGGGTCGGGCGGGGCGACCGTCCCGCCGATCGGGACCACCGCCAGCGCCAGGAGCGCGGTGACGACCCCGACGGCCGGGGCCAGGACGTAGAAGACCCGGTCCACGTGGGCGGGGATGACCTCCTCCTTGAGGAAGAACTTCCCGCCGTCGGCGAGCGGCTGGAGGAGCCCGCCGGGGCCGACCCGGTTGGGGCCGACCCGGTCCTGAATCCACGCCGACACCTTCCGCTCGCCGAGCGTCAGGTACGCGACCAACCCGAGGACGCCGCCCATGACGGCGACGATCACGATCGCAAGGGTCAGGAGGTCGAACGCGGGCATCAGTCCCTCGGAAGCCTCGGAATGACGAATGACCCGCCAATGACCCACCAACGACCAAGGAAGCCAGTCAGGGGGTCAGCGGCTCGGGCCTTCTCCTTCGTCACTGGTGGGTCATTGGTGGGTCATTCGTCATTCCGCCCGCCCGGTCAGCTACCCCAACCGGACACCCGTAGGCGGCACGTCGCCCCCCAGCGCGGCGAGGGCGGGGACGGCGGCGGCGAGTTCTTTCCGCACGGCGGCGGCCTGAGCCAGCCCGCGGCGGCCGAGCAGGTCGTAGGCCAGCTGGAGTTCGGTCCGGGCCTCCACCGGCGGGCGGGCCGCCCGGCCGAACGCCTGCGCCAGCCCGGCGTGGTTCACGAACGTGCCGTCCTTCTCGAACGAGGCCGTCCCCGGCAGCACGTACTTCGCCGCGGCCGTCACCAGCGACGGGAACAGATCCTGCGCCACGAGCAGCGCCGGTGCCTTCCAGTCGGCCGGGATGCCGCCTTCCGCGTAGCCCGCCTCGGGGTAGCCGCCGGCGAACCACACGGCGTCGAGCGACTCCCGGGCCACGTCCGCGAAGGGGATCACGGCCCCTTGCAGGTGCGCCAGCACGGCCTCGACGCCCTTCCGGTTCGGGCACTTCTCGGCGCGGATGGTGAACTTCGTCGGCTCGACCGGGTTCCCCTTCACGTCCTTCGGGTAACAGTCGTCCTCGCCCACCACCGGCACCGGCCCCAGCACCAGCCGGACGTCCTTCGACAGGCTCTTGAAGTAGGTGCCGAGCAGGAAGGCTTCCTCGACCGTCAGGTACGGCGACAGGACGGCCACGACCCCGCGGGCGTTGGCCGCCGCGGCCGCCGCGAGTTCCTGCCGCAGTTGGGGGATGACCTGGCTCCAGGTGGCCGGCTGGAAGCGGCCGTCGCGCTTCACCTGGGGGCGGACGAACCGCTCGCCGGAGTTGGCGAAGTGGTAGCCGTACCGCCCCTCGTCGCACAGGAAGTAGCCCTGGGCCTGCGGGTTCTCCCGCGCCCGCAGGCGGTAGACGATGTCCTTGTTGGTGTCGACGTGGGTGCTGCACCCGGTGCTGCACCGCGAACACACCTGGTCGACCGTCTTGAGGTACCAGACCCGCTGCTTGTAGAGGAAGTCCTTGCTCCCGAGCGCCCCGACCGGGCACAGGTCCACGACGTTCCCGGCCAGCTTGTTCTCCAGCGGCCGGCCGGGGAAGGTGTCGATCTCCTCGTGGTGGCCGCGGCCGTTCACCATGAGTTCGGCGGTGCCGCTGATCTCGCGGGTGAAGCGGACGCACCGCGTGCACATGATGCAGCGGTCGGTGAACAGCGTGATCGTGCTGGACAGGCCGGGCTTGTTCGGCGGGGCGTTCTTCTCGTCCACCATCCGCGACTCGGACCGGCCGTAGGCGTAGCTGTAGTCCTGGAGCTTGCACTCCCCGGCCTTGTCGCACACCGGGCAGTCGAGCGGGTGGTTGATGAGTAGCCCTTCGAGCGTGTCGGCCTGCGACTTCTTGGCCCGGTCGCCGGGCCTGCCGCCCTTCGTGTAGTCGGCCGGGTAGTTGAGCGCGGCGACCGTGGTGTCGCGCTTGTCGTAGTCGCCGGTGATGACGACGCTGCCGTCCTTCACCGGCGTCTGGCAGCCGGGGAGAACCTTCGGCTGCATGACGACGGTGCCGTCCGGCTTGCGCTCGCCGACCTCGACCAGGCACATGCGACAGCTGGCCACGACGGACAGCGCCTCGTGGTAGCAGTAGTGGGGGACGAACACCCCCGCGAGGTCGGCGGCCTGGATGCAGTTCAGCTTCCCGGCCCCGATCTCGACCGGCTTGTCGTTCACGTACACGGTCGGCATGTGCGGCTCACCCGTCGGGGTCGTCAGAGGCAGCGGCGGCGGGATTCACCACAGAGTCACAGAGGGCACAGAGGGGGTACAAGGTGGAGAAGAATCCGGCCCTGTTCTCGCTCCCCGTGGGTCTCTGTCTTTCTCTCGGTGTCCTCTGTGACTCTGTGGTTCGTTTTCTTCTTCCCCGCGCCTACCGCACGCCCAGCCGGCGGCGGAGTTCGTCGGCGGTAACCGTCTCAGTTCCGTTCGACCCAGTCACGAGTCCGCCGCGCTGGAGGGCGACCGTCTCGTAGGCCCAGACCCCCTCGCGGGTGCGGGCGGGGACGAGCGTGATCGCCCGGCTCTGGACGAGGGCAGCGGTCTTCGGGCTCGCCTGCTGGAGGGCGCCGTAGGTGACCTGCGGGGTCGGCATCTGGCCGCTGGCCCCGGAGGCGTTGTCGATGTAGATCCGCACGTCCTCCATGTCCTGCCGGGTCACCGTCGCCGCCGCGCCCGGGGCGGGCTGGGGGGCGGCCTGTTTCGGGGCCGGGCGGTTGTCGATCCCGCCCGTCGGCCGCGGTGCCGGTTGCGGCCGCGCGGGGAAGTACTGCCGTAGCTCGTCCGGCGTGGAGCGGGTGGCCCGTCCGCCGATCAGGGCAATGCCGGGGATCGTGTCCGCGTCCACCTCGTAGGCCCAGAGCCCGCCGCCCTCGGTCGTCCCGGTCAGGACGATCGCCCCTTCCTTGACGGCAGTCATGAGCGCGGGGTAGCGTTGCAACTCCGCCTCGATGCGCTCCTTCGTCGGCATCTTTCCGAACTCGTCGCGCATCAACTCGATCACCTCGCCGAGCGTCTTCATGTCGTTCAGCGTGCTGGCCCGGCGGGCGGCCTTCCGCACGGCCTGGACGGCCCCGCCACCGCCACCACCGCCGAGGGCCGCCTGCGGGTTCACCACGACACCGATGCCGGCCCCGGGGATGATCCCGCCGCCGACCCCCGAGCCCCCGCTCGGAGCGGCCCCGCCCGGCGACTTCTCCGGCTCGCGGTCCGGGTCCACCTTCTTGGTCGGTGCCGGCTCCGGGTCGGCCGGCGCGGGCGCCGGCGGCTTCTTCCGCTTGCACCCCGCCGCGCCTACGACCAAGACGATCACCACCACCCACAGGACGCGAACGGTCATCGCCCGTCCCCCCGGTTAGCGGCTCGCGGCTTCGCCTTCCCCACCCGGCTGAACTCGTCAGCGGTCAACTCCTTCACCGTCCCGTCCGCCGCCAGCACGTGCCTCCGGCCGTCCGACCCGGCGGGGGTCCAGGCGACCGCGGCGTCGGCTGGCGGGTCGGCGAGCGGCCCGAGGCCGGCCCCCCACACCACCTCCAACCGGGCGGCGGCCGGGGGGAGGGGGCGACTCTGGTCGAGGCCGTGCCCGGCCAATTCCCCGAACGACCCGGGCGGGCGGCCCTTGCCGGCCTGGAAGTCCAGGTACAGCTGGGCGGTCGCGGTCAGCCCGGCCGGCTCATCACCCACCACCGGCGGCGTGGGCGGGGCAGTCGGCAGTGCCGGCCGGGCCGGCGGCTCTCCGCACCCGGCCGCACAGCACCCGAGAACCGCCAGGAGGACCGCCCGCATGGGTCACCGCCGGGTCAGTGGGCCATCGCCAGCGACTTCGCGTACTTGCTCTTCTCCCCGCTCCGGATCGCCGCCTCGAACTCGGCCCGGAACTTCCGCACGGCCGTCTTCACCGGCCAGCCGGCCCCGTCGGCCAGGCCGCAGATCGTCGTCCCCGGCATGATGCCGATGCGGTCGGCCACGTCCACCAGGATGTCCAGGTCTTCCTTGCGGCCGAGGCCGCGGCGGAGGCGGTCGGTGATCTTGAACATCCAGCCGGTCCCCTCGCGGCACGGGGTGCACTGGCCGCAGCTCTCGTGGGCGAAGAACTGGCAGGTGTTGTGGAGGACGTCCACCATGCTGGTCTGGTCGTCGACCACGGCGACCGCGGCCGTGCCGAGGCCGAGGCAGCCGACCCGGCCGGGGCCGTTGAAGTCGAGCGGGATGTCGTACTCGGTCTTGCCGTCGCCGCCCTTGAGCGGGGCGTTGACGTCCACGTAGCCCATGCTCAGCCCGCCGGGGTTGACGGCCTTGGCCTTCCGCCCCTTCCACACCCCGCCGCCGTGGACCTCGACCAGCTCGCGGAGCGTGACGCCCATCGGCAGTTCGACGCAGACCGGCTTGTTGACGTGCCCGGCGAGGGTGTACAGCTTCGGGCCGTAGCTGCCGGCGTCGCGGGGGTTGGCGGGGTCGGGCGGGACGCCGAGGCTCTTGAACCAGTCGATGCCGCGCGCCATCACCTGGGTGACGCAGGCCAGCGTCTCGACGTTGTTGACGATCGTGGGCTTGCGGAACGCCCCCTCGATGGCCGGGAACGGCGGCTTGATCCGCGGCCAGGCCCGCTTCCCCTCCAGGCTCTCGATGAGCCCCGTCTCCTCGCCGCAGATGTACGCCCCGGCCCCGCGGTGGACGACGACGTCGAGGTCGAACCCCGAGCCGAAGATGCTGGTGCCGAGCAGCCCGGCGGCGTAGAGTTCGTCCACCGCGCCCTGGACCGCCCGGAAGGCGTCACCGTACTCGTAGCGGATGTAGAAGAACGCCTTCTTCGACTTGACGGCGAAGCAGGCGAGCATGATCCCTTCGAGCACCTGGTGGGGGTCTTTCTCCATCAGGATGCGGTTGTTGTACGTACACGGCTCGGACTCGTCGGCGTTGACGCACAGGTAGACCGGGCCGGGGTGGTCCTTGGGGAGGAAGGTCCACTTGAGGCCGGTCGGGAAGCCGGCCCCGCCGCGGCCGCGGAGCCCCGAGTCCTTGACCCGGGCGACGACCTGCTCGGGCTTCAGCTCCTTGATGGCGCGCTCGGCCGTGGCGTACCCGCCGTCGGCGCGGTAGCCCTCCAGCCGGTGGCTCTGCGGCTTGCCGACGCGGGCCAGGAGAACGGGTTCGTAAGGCATCCGATCTACCTGTCGGTTACTCGGTCTTCGGGTCGGCCGCCCGACCCGCTTCTCGGTTTCGCCACCCCGGCACCCGGATGACACGCCGCCCGCCGTCCGGGCCGAACGTCACCCCGGCCACGTCCGGATCCCAGGGGAGTGCCCGCTCGATGGCATCGAGCAGATCCTGGAACGCCGCCCGGTGGTACTCCTCGCCCGTCATGACGAGTAGCGGGTCGGTGTACCGCTGTCCGACCTTCTCGTCCCGACCTTCCGCCAGGATCACCACCGCACGGTGGTACGGGCCGCGTCCCGTCTTGGGATCGCATTCCACCACCGGCGGGAGAAAGTCCGCGTAAGGATCGCCCTCCGGGTAGTGGCTCGGGTGGCCGATGTGCGCCGGCACCGCCTGGGCGTACACCTCGATCCATTCCTCGTCGAAGGCGTGGGCTTTGGGGAGCCTGATCTCCCAGAGCGTCGCGTAAATGCTCACGACCCGCCCTCCGCCTCCCTTACACCCGCCGCAGCTCCTCGATCAGCGAGTCCGCCCTCTCCGGGGTCACGTCCATGACGTGGACGTCCTCCTTCAGGCAGGCCGGGGCGCCGTCGCAGGCGCCGATGCACTCGGCGAACTCCAGGGTGATCTTCCCGTCCGGCGTGGTCTGCCCGCAATGAACGCCGAGCTTGTGCTCGCAGTGCTCGATCAGCTCGTAGGCTCCGCGGAGCATGCACGCCAGTCCGCGGCACACCCACAGCCGGGTCGTGCCGTTCTTCTGCCCCTCGCCCTTGAAGAAGGCGTAGAAGGTCATCGTGTCCTGCACCTCGCTCGGGTGCAGGTCGAGCAGCTCCGCGATCTCGGCAATCGCCTCGTTCGACACCGTCCGGTAGGTGTCGTGGACGAGGTGGAGGGCCGGCAGCGTGACCGCCTGCTTCCGCGGGTACTTCGGGATGTACGCCCGGATGCGGTCCTTGATCTCGTCGGAGAGCGCGGGCATGCGAGGCACCGTGGCGGCTAGCGGCGTTCGAGGGTCAACAGGTCGGTCTTCGGGCTGGCGGCCGAGGCCAGCCCGGCCGGGAACCCGGCGCCCGGGTTCTCGTCCGTCATGAGGCACACGGTCAGCGTCTTGCCGTCGAGCCGGTACACCCCCCGGACGGTCAGGCCGCCGCCGGCCTTCGTGAGCCGCTTCGGGCTGGCCGTCCCGTCGAGCGTCAGACGGCCCGCGGGCTCGGGCGGCCGGTCCGGCCGGCGGACGGACAGCCCGTCCTCGTCGAACACCCAGTCCAGCTGGAGCTTCTGCACCCGGTCGTCCGGCACCTTCTGGCCGGCGGCCGTGATTGTCACCACCCGCCACGTCCCCTTCAGGGCGTCGAGTTCGGCGGAATCCGCCTTCGCCGCCGGCCCCGGCACGGAGCCCGGCGCCGGTTCGGGGGCCGCCGCCGTAGGCTTGGCCCTCTGACACCCACCCGCGGCCAGCACGGCCGCCAAGAACAACAGCCGGCCGGTCATCGGTCGAGCTCCGCGGCGATGATGTTCAGGCTCCCGAGGACGGCCGGCACGTCGCTGATCTGGTGGCCTTCCATCATCTGCGGGAAGACGGCGAAGTGGATGAACGACGGCGGCCGGGTCCGCGCCCGCCACGCCCGCGGGCCGCCGTCGGACACGAGGTAGTAGCCGAGCTCGCCGTTGGCCGTCTCCGTCGCCCCGTACACCTCGTTCACCGGCGGCTGCCACTGCCGGTTCCACATGAACAGCTCGAAGTGCTGGATCAGCCCCTCGATGCTCCGGTACGTCGCCGTCTTGTCCGGGATGGTCATCTTGTCGTTCAGCGCCACGTTCACCGGCCCGGCCGGGATGTTCTCTACCGCCGCCCGGATGATGTTCACCGACTCGACGATCTCCTCCATCCGCACCAGGTAGCGCGAGTAGCAGTCGCCGCCGGTGGCGCACACCACCTTGAACGCGCCCTGGAGGTCGGGGTAGGCCAGGTACGGCTCGTCCTTCCGCAGGTCGCGGACCACCCCCGAGGCGCGGGCCACCGGGCCGGAACAGCTGGTGTTGATGGCGTCCTCCTTCGAGAGGATGCCGATCCCCTTCGTGCGGTCCACGAAGATGCGGTTGCGGTTGAGCAGCCGGACCACGTCGGCGTGGGCCTTCGGGAACGTCTGGACGAAGTTGCGGATCAGCCCGACCACGTCGTCGGTGACGTCGTTCATCAGCCCGCCGACCCGACTGAACCCCGGGTGGAACCGCTGCCCGGACGCCGCCTCGAAGACGTTGTAGATCTTCTCCCGCTCGTTGAAGGCGTACAGGAACGCCGTCAGCGCCCCGAGGTCGAGCGCCACCGCCCCGACGCAGAGGAGGTGGTCGCTGACGCGGGCGAGCTCCGCCAGGATGACGCGGAGGTACTTGCAGCGCGGGGTGACCTCGATGCCGAGCAGCTTCTCGACCGTGTGGTGCCAGCTCACCTCGTTGGCGAACGGGCTGATGTAGTTCATCCGGTCGACGACCGTGACGTACTGGTTGAAGTCGAGGTCTTCCCCGAGCTTCTCGAAGCCGCTGTGGAGGAAGCCGATGTCCGGGACGGCCTTGACGATCGTCTCGCCGTCGAGGGTGAGGATGAGCCGCAGCGTGGTGTGCGTGGCCGGGTGCTGCGGGCCGAAGTTCAGGGTGTAGAGGAACTCCTGCTCGGCTCCCGCCTCGTCGGTCAGCGGCATCGTGTCGAGCGGCATCGTCGTCACCCCAGGCGGGCCGGTGGCTGTCCGGTCGGTCGGTCTCGGCGGGCGGCTCGGCCCGCCCCGGGCCTAGCTCTCCGCCCGCGTGATGGTCGGGAAGTTGTGCCGCTCGCCGAGGCCGCGGAGCGGGTAGTCCTTCCGGAGCGGGAAGCTCGTGAACTCGGCCGGCATCAGGATGCGGCGCAGGTCCGGGTGGCCGGTGAAGACCACGCCGAACATGTCGTACACCTCCCGCTCCATCCAGTCCGCCCCCTTCCAGAGCGGCACCGCCGACGGCAGCTCGGGGTCCGGGTCGTTCGTGTACGCCTTCACGAACAGCCGCTGGGCGGTCTTCGTGTTCGCCAGCGCGTACACGACGGCGTAGCGGTCGGTGGCGTTCGGGTAGTTCAGGTAGTCCACCCCGGCCACGTCCACGAGGAGGTCGAACCCGCACTCGCCCTTCAGGCACGTGAGCAGGTCGAACAGCACCGCCGCCGCCTGGTCGGCGGGCAGCTCGACGCGGGCGTTGTCCTTGAAGGCCGTGAGCGAGAACGCCCCGGGGAACTTGGCCGTCAGCGTGTCCACGGTGCCGGGCATGTTGGACGTAGCCCCGGCTTGAGCCGGGCTTCCTCCCCCGATGGATGGAACCTGCCCCGCTTGTTGTGGGGCAGCCCCGGCCGGGGCCGGGGCGGTGTACTAGTTGAGCGGGGTCCGCAGGCGGGTGGCGGTCCGGTAGTCGCCGGGGGCGACGATCGCCTCCTCGGGGGCGATCTCCCGGGCCAGGGCGGTCGGCCCCTCGTAGGCCGAGCGGGCGGCGAACTCGCGGGCGTCGATCGTGCCGGTCCGCTGCACCTTCTCCTGGATGTCCAGCACGGCGCGGATTAGCTGTTCCGGCCGCGGCGGGCAGCCGGGCACGTACACGTCCACCGGGAGGAACCGGTCGATCCCCTGGACGGTGGCGTAGGCGTCGAACACGCCGCCGCTGCTCGCGCACGCGCCCATGCTGATGCACCACTTCGGCTCCGGCATCTGGAGCCAGATCCGCTGCATCACCGGCACCATTTTCATCACCACCCGGCCGGCGACGATCATCAGGTCGCACTGGCGGGGGCTGAACCGCATCGCCTCGCTGCCGAACCGGGCGATGTCGTACCGGCTGCTGGCCGTCGCCATGAGCTCGATGCCGCAGCAGGCGGTGGCGAACGGCATCGGCCAGAGGCTGTGCTTGCGGACCAGGCTGGCGACGTGGTCGAGCTTCGTCACCAGGAAGTCGGGCAGGTACCCGGTCAGCGCCACTGGAACACCCCCTTCCGCCAGGCGTAGACGTAGGCGACCGCCAGTGTGGCCAGGAACACGAGGATCTCGAAGAACACCACCCAGCCGAAGGTCGCCCTCCAGGCCGGGTCGCCGCCCCCGCCGTAGGCCAGGACCGCCCACGGGTAGAGGAACAGGAGTTCCACGTCGAACACGAGGAACAGGATGGCGATGAGGTAGAACTTGATGTCGAACTGCATCCGCGCCGAGCCGACCGGGTCCATCCCGGACTCGTAGGGCATCTGCTTGACGCGGGTGGGCTTGCGGGGCTTGAACGGGAACAGGTGGCTGCCGGCGAGCGAGCCGAAGGCGAACGCCCCGGCCGCGCAGGCGAAGACCAGGATTGGGTAGTAGGCCGAGAGGTCGAACGCGGGTTCGACCCCTGCCGCGGTCGGCACCGGGACCGGCATCGACACGTACCCCTCCCCGGTCAAGCCCCACCGTCAGTATAGCCGGGGCTTGTGAAGTTTTTCACAAGCCGGGCCAAAAAACATCCCGGCTCGCGTCGGCGGCCGGGTCGGCAGGTGCCCTGTGATCCTACGGAGGGGGGTGGGGGCGTCAAGCCGCGGGCCGCCGCGCGGGAACCGTCGTACCGCAACCTGTTGGTCCCGGGCGCGAGTTGGCGTAGCGTATCCGAACCTCGCGTCCCACTCGCCGCCGTCGCCCAGCCGGGTGCCTCGTGTCCGAACCGTTCCGCACGCCCGAGCTCCACGAGCTGCTCGCCCGCATCCGCGCCGGCGACCGCGCCGCGCAGGACGAGCTCATCCGCGCGTGCCAGGACCGGCTCGAACGGCTGGCCCGCCGGATGATCCGCGGGTTCCCGAACGTCCGCCGCTGGGCCGACACGGGCGACGTGTTCCAGAACGCCTCGATGCGGCTGCTCCGGGCGCTGGACCAGATGGACGTGGCCGACACCCGCGGGCTGTTCAACCTGGCCTCGACCATGATCCGGCGCGAGCTGATCGACTTGGCCCGACACTTCCACGGGCCGGAGGGCGTGGGGGCCAACCACGCCAGCCACGTCCCCCGGGAGGGAGGGCCGGTGGTCCCGGACCGACCGGACCCGGCCACCGACCCGCGCCGGCTGGAGCGGTGGGCCGCTCTACACGAGGCGGCCGAGCGGCTGCCGCTGGAGGAGCGGGAGGTGTTCGGGCTGGCCTTCTACCACGGCTGGACCCAGGCCCAGATCGGCGGCCTCCTCGGGGTGGACCCGCGGACCGTCCGCCGCCACTGGAAGTCCGCCTGTGACGCCCTCCGTACCGCGCTCGACGGCATGCTGCCGGACGAGTAGGGACAGTGGGGGAGTGTAGGAGAGGGGGAGGAATGCCGACCGGGTTGATCCGCAGGCCCGCCCGGGGCGTTGCCCCGGGGTATGGAACCCCAGCCCTTCGGGCTGAAGAAAGTCACTGGTCTTCAGGCCAATGGCCTGGGACAAGACGGCCCGGGGCAACACCCCGGGCGGGCCTGCGGATCAACCCGGCCTGGGTATTCCTCCCCCACTCCCCTCTCCTGCACTCCCCCACTGTTTCTCAGGCTCGCACGATCCGCTCCCGCCCCTCGCGCACGTTCCGGGTGGCGTTGCGGGTGTCGATCACCAGCTTGCTGTGGCGGACGATCAGGTCGTAGTCGTAGGCCGAGTGGTCGGTGGCGATCAGGACGGCGTCCTGGTCGGCCAGGAACTCCGGCGTGAGGGGCGTGCTCGCCATCGGCTCCAGGTGCGGCCAGTGCCGCATCCGCGGCAGCTCGGGGACGTGCGGGTCGTTGTACGCCACCCGGGCGCCCTTCTGGATCAGCCGGTCGAGCAGCTCGAACGACGGGCTCTCGCGCGGGTCGTCCACGTCCTTCTTGTATGCCACCCCGAGCAGTGCCACCCGGCTGCCGCGGACGGCCCGGCCCGCATCATTCAGGGCGTCGGCCAGCTTGGACACCACGAACGCCGGCATCCCGGTGTTCACCTCGCCGGCCAACTCGATGAAGCGGGTGTTGAACCCGTACCGCCGGGCCACCCAGGTGAGGTAGAACGGGTCCACCGGGATGCAGTGCCCGCCGAGGCCGGGGCCGGGGTAGAACGCCTGGAACCCGAACGGCTTGGTCTTGGCCGCGTCGATCACCTCCCACACGTCGATCCCCATCCGGTCGTAGAGCAGCTTCAGCTCGTTGACGAGGGCGATGTTCACCGCCCGGTAGGTGTTCTCCAGGATCTTGCACGCCTCCGCCACCTCCGGGCTGTTCACCCGGACCACCTGCGGGACGACCGCCGAGTACAGCGCGCAGGCCGCATCGCCGCTGCCGCGGTCGAGCCCGCCCACCACCTTGGGGATGTTGTTGACCGAGAACGTGGCGTTCCCCGGGTCTTCCCGCTCGGGGCTGAAGGCGAGGAGGAAGTCCTTACCCGGTTCGAGCCCGCCGGCCCGGAGGATCGGCAGTACGACCCCGCGGGTGGTGGTCGGGTAGGTGGTGCTCTCCAGTACGATCAGCTGGCCCGGGCGGAGTTGGGCGGCGACGGCGCGGGCCGAGTTCTCGACGAAGGTGAGGTCCGGCTCGCGCGAGTCGGTGAGCGGGGTGGGGACGCAGATGAGGACGGCGTCGGCCTCGCCGAGGCGGTCGAGCCGGTCGGTGGCCTCGAACCCCTTCTCGCGCATCCCGGCGATGGTGGCGTCGGGGAACTGCTTGATGTACGACTTGCCGGCGTTGAGCCGGGCGACCTTCTGCGGGTCGACGTCGAACCCGAGGACGCGGAACCCGGTCCGGGCGAAGGCCCGGGCCAGCGGGAGGCCGACGTACCCGAGGCCGATGATGCCGACGCGGGCGGTGCGGTTGCGGATCTTGTCGATCAGTGTGGCGGCGGCGTCCGACATGCCGGTCTCGTCCGTGGGTCGGGGGGAGGCGATCCCCGGAATGGTGGCACGAGCCCGGCCCAGCTGTCAACCGCGCCCGCGCGTCGCGCGAACCCGGGCCGGGGCGGTTGCTGTCCAGCCCGAATCGCCCGCTGACCCCAGGGGAAAGACATGACGGTGGCCTCGTACCGCTCCCCCAAGACCGCTGTTCTCCCGAGTTCGATCGGGGGCCGCGGGCTGTTCGCCACCGCCCCAATCGCCTGCGGGGAAGTCGTTTGCGTGAAAGGCGGCCACCTGATCGACGGGGCCGGGCTCGCCCGACTTCAGGACGTGGTGAACGACGCCGAACTCCAGGTCGCGCCCGACCTGTATCTCGCCCCGGCGACCGGGGCCGAGTTCGAGGCCGTGATGATGTTCCTCAATCACTCCTGCGAGCCGACGGTCGGGGTCCAGGGGCAGATCGTCTTCGTCGCCCTGCGTGCCGTCGCCCCGGGCGAGGAACTCACCCTCGACTACGCCACGATCGACCACGACACCGAGCCCATGACCTGTCGGTGCGGCGCCGACCGCTGTCGTCGCACAGTCACCGGCCAGGACTGGCGGCGGCCCGACCTGCGCCGGAAGTACGGGAGTCACTTCGCCTGGTACTTGCTGGAAAAGATGCGTACGGAAGGCGCCGCGGGCGGCGGGCGGGACGAGTAGGAATCAGCCCGGCGTTTGCTGGCAGAGGCGCTGGAGGAGGCGGACCACCGACTGCGGGTCGGCGGGCTTGAGGAAGTAGCCGGCGGCCCCGGCGGCGGTGGCCGCGGAGCGGTGGGCGGGGTCGGTGTCGCCGGTCACGACCACCACGGCCGGCGGGTTGCGGACCGCCCGGAGCTCCCGGATCAGCCCACACGGCTCGGCGTCGGGGAGGTGGTAATCCATCACCACCGCGCACGGCGGCCTGGCGGCCACGGCGCGGAGGGTGGCGGCGCCGGAACGGGTGGCGTGGGCGTCGAACCCGCTCAGCCGGAGGAGGGCAGTGAGGCTGGCGGCCCCGTCCTCGTCGGGTTCAAGCACAAGCACGCGCGCCCCGCCCAGGGCCGGCATCACCAGATCGGTGGCGGTCATCAAGGGCTCGGGTCAGATCGTCGAAGCGGCACGATGCCCGATTGTAGCCGCGCGGCGTGTGAAACACAACCGAACCGGCCGATGGGGGTGGGGGTCACCCGCCGACCGGGGTCAACCCGGTCGGTCGCACCAGGGGAACCTGTGCGGCTTCCGGGACGGGCTTGAGGTACGAGGTGCCGACGTCCACCTGCTCCAGCGTGGTGGAGCGGCACAGCCCGATCAGGTCCGGGCGGTCGGCCGGTGCGTGGAGCTCGCACACGCCGAAGAACTGGTCCTGGAGGAACCGTAGCACCTGCGACACAAGGAGTTTGGCCATCCCCTGCCGGCGGAGGTCCGGGCGGACCTGGATGTCGAGGATGCCGGCCGACGGGGTGCCCCAGCGCCAGCCGTAACCCTCCAGCTCCCACACCACCGCTCGCGCCGAAGGAAAATTGTTCGCCAGTTTGTCTACCAGTCGAAACTCGACCGGTTCGAGCGTCCCCCAGACCGCATCGTGCCACCAGCTGGGCACGGCGGCGGCCCGCAGCACCTGTGTCTCGTACCGCCGGCGGAGCATGCTGAACCGGCCGTCGGCCACCGCCAACGGCTGGTCGAGCTTCTTCTGGAACACGAACGTCTGGCCGGCCGGCTCGTACCCGAGGGCGCGGAAGAACGGGTCGGCGTCCGGGTCGGAGGCGAGGAAGCCGGGGGCGTTGGTGCCGCCGTACAGCCCGAACCCGTAGGGGCACTGCGGCCACACCGGCCCGGCCCGGAGGGTGCGGGCGCCCTTGCGGATCAGGTATTCCTCGCACCGCGCCACCAGCCCCCGGCCGACGCCCTTCCGCCGGTCGTCCGGCCGCACCGCCACCGAGCAGATGACGCCCTCGGCGAACGACAGGGCGTTGAGTTCCGGGGTGGGGCCGAAGCCGGCGATGCCGTAGCCCTGGACCCGGCCGGTGGCCTCGTCCACGGCCACGACGAGGCCGTCGGGGTCGAAGAAGGGCTTGCTGAACACCCAGCGTTCGAGGAGGGCGGGGGTGCGGAGCGGGTACGCTCCGCGGGCCGTGTGGGCTTCGTTCCACACGTCGGCGAGGGCCGGCGGGTCGGTGTTGCGGAAGCGGCGGTACGTGGTCACGGCCGGCTCGTTGGGTCCGCCGCCGGGCGGGGATCGCGGCCCGCCAAGGCTTGGGAGAGGGCGGCGGGTCCGATCCCACCAATCTAGCGGCGCCCGACCGTACCCGCAAGTTGAGCGAAGGCGGCGCCTCCCGAGGCGGACGCGGATGCGGGGCGGAAGCCCTCGGTCCTTCACCCGGGAGCAGAGCCGTTCGGGCGACAACGGTTATCACCCCGCTGGCCGCCGGGGGCCGGGGGGCAATACCCGTTATCACCCCGCTCCGGCAGGGCTGCGGACCACCGCCCGGCCCCACACCCCGCCCGAATTCCCCTTCCCGCTCCCGCGCCGGATGGGGTATCACGGTGCGGTCGCCCCCGCCTCACGAAGGGCCGCCATGACCCCCACCCGGGCCGCCGCCCTCGCCGCCGCCGTTCTCGCCCTCGCCGGCCCCGCCGCCGCGTGTACCTTCTGCGACGGCGGCCTCCGCTCGCGCCAGACGTTGCGCCTCCACCACGCCGCGGCGAAGGTCGTGGTCGCGGGCCAGCTGAGGAACCCGCGGTTCGACGCGGCCGCCGACGCCGGCACCACCGACCTCCACGTCGGCGCCGTGCTGAAGGACCACCCGGCCCGCGGCAACCGCCCCGTGCTGACGCTCCCGAAGTACCTCCCCGTTGTCGGCAACACACCGCCCGACTACCTGCTCTACTGCGACGTGGCGAACGGCGCCCTCGACCCGGTCTACGGCCTTCCCGCGCCGGCCGCGGTGGTCGAGTACGCCCGGGCCGCCGCGGCGGCGACGGACCCCGACCCGGTCAAACAGCTGGGCTTCTTCTTCCGCCACCTCGACCACCCGCACCCGGCGGTCGCGGCCGACGCCTTCCTCGAGTTCGCCCGCGCCTCCGACGCGGACATCCTGAAGGCCGCCCCGACCTTCGACCGCGCCAAGCTCCGCCGCCTGATCGCCGACCCGGCCACGCCGGCGGAGCGGCTCGGCGTGCTGTCCTTCCTGCTCGGGGCGTGCGGGACCGCGGACGACGCCGCATTCCTGGCCGCCATGCTGACGCCGAGCCCGCCCCCCGAGCGGGCCTCGGCCGCCTTCGGCGGGCTCCTCGCCGGCTACATCCTCCTCAAGCCGCAGGAGGGCTGGGCCTTCGCGGCCGCCGTCCTCGCCGACGAGAAGCGCGGCTACGCCGACCGGCTCTCGACGGTGAACACCGTCCGCTTCTTCCAGGCCACCCGCGCCGCGGAGAGCCGGCCGCACGTGCTGCGCTGCTGCGCCGCCCTGCTGCCGTGCGGCGACCTCGCCGACCAGGCCGTCGAGGATCTCCGCCGCTGGGGCTACTGGGATCTGACCGCGGCCGTGCTCGGCCAGTTCGGCCGGCCCACGCACTCGGCCCCCATCGTCCGCCGGGCCATCGTCCGGTATGCTCTCTCCTGCCCGGCGGACGAGGCCCGGCGGTTCGTCGCGGCCGCGCGCCAGACCGACCCCCGCCTCGTCGCTGACGTGGAAGAGATGGTCCGCCGCTTCGACCGCGTCCCTGTTCCGAAGAACTGAATGACCCCCACCACGTCGATCGAGAGCACCCCTAACCCCCTCGCCCGGACGGCCGCCGACTGGCTGGTCGTCGGCCTCTGGGAGGGCGAGCCGCCCTCCGGCCCGGCCGCGGACCTGGACGCCGCGGCCGGCGGGCTCGTCGCCCGGCTGGTCGCGTCCGGCGACCTGACCGGCAAGTTCCTCGAAGCCGTGCCGGTGTTCGCCCCGGCCGGGGTCGCGGCGGCCCGGGTGCTGTTCGTCGGCCTCGGGAAGCGGGACGCGGCGACGCGGCTCCGGCTACACGAGGCCGGCGCTGTGGCCGCCCGGGCGGTCACCGGGAAGGCCGTCGGCACGCTGGCCGCGGCCGCCCCCGGGGCCGCAGGCGGGCTGTCCGCCGCGGATACGCTCCACGCCCTCGGGGTGGGGGCGACCCAGGGCTGCCTGGGGCCGGGACTGCGCAAGGCGACCCCCTCCCGCATCGCCCCCGGCCGGCTGGTGTTCGTCCTGCCCGCGGACGGCGGGTTCGACCCGGCGCCGGTCGTCACGCGCGTCCAGGCCGAGGCCCGCGGGATGTGGCTGGCCCGCACCCTCGTGAACACCCCGCCGGCCGAGCTGTACCCCGAGACGTTCGCCGCCGCGGCCGTCGAACACGCCGCGGCGGCCGGGTTCACCGCCGAGGTCTGGGACGAACACCGGCTCGAAGCCGAGCGGATGGGCGCCCTGCTGGCCGTCGCCCGCGGGTCGGACCGGCCGGCCCGGCTGGCGGTCCTGCGCTACGCCGGCAACCCGGGTGGACCGACGCTGGCCCTCGTCGGCAAGGGCGTGACGTTCGACAGCGGCGGGCTGTCGTTGAAGACGTCTGAGCAGATGGTGGACATGAAGTGCGACATGGCCGGGGCCGCGGCCGTACTCGGCGGCTTCCGGGCGGTCGCGGAGCTGAAGTTGCCCGTGAACCTGTTCGGGGTGCTGGCGCTGGTCGAGAACATGCCGTCCGGGAAGGCGATGCGACTCGGGGACGTGCTGACCGCCCGCAACGGCAAGACGATCGAGGTGCTGAACACCGACGCCGAGGGCCGGCTCATCCTGGCCGACGCGCTAACCTACGCGGCCGAGCAGCGGCCGGCGGGGCTGGTCGACTTCGCCACGCTCACCGGGGCGTGCATGGTTGCGCTTGGGCCGCACGTGTCCGGGCTGATGACGAACCACGACGGCTGGGGCGATCAGGTGTTGGCGGCGGCCGCCCGGGCCGGGGAGCGGGCGTGGAAGCTGCCGATGGACGCCCACTACGACGACATGATCCGCAGCAAGGTGGCCGACATGCGGAACACCGGCGGCAGCCGGTACGGCGGGGCGATCACGGCGGCGAAGCTGCTCCAGCAGTTCGTGGGCGACGTGCCGTGGGCGCACCTGGACATCGCCGGCCCGGCCTGGGCCGAGGCCGACTCGGCTGCCCAAGACTCCGGCGGCACCGGCTGCATGGTGCGGACGGTCGTCGAGTTGGCCCGAGGGTTCGGGGTGGCCGGGGGGTGACGCGGGGCGCGAGGGGGCCGGTCAGTCCCACCGCCTGCGGCGCAGCAGGCGCAGCCCGGCGGCAACCAGTAGCACCGCGAACGGGCCGACCACGACCGTCCCGGCGACGTGGTGAAGGTGACCCATCCGCGTCTCGTCCGCGCCGAGGAGGGCGACTCCTCCCCACACCAGCCCCCCGGTGAGGAGCAGGCCCGCGAGCAGGAACAGCGCCCCGCAGCCGACCGCGTTCGCCTGGGGCTTCTCGGATTCGGTCACGGCGGCCCCACGACCGGGAAACGAACCCGGGGGCCGCGTGGCCCCCGGGGAGTGCGTCGGGCTCGGCCGGGCGGCTCACAGCAGTTCGGTCACGGTGGCCCGGTCGTCGAGGATGTACATCGGCCGGCCGGCGCCGTTCACGAAGGTGTGGCCGGGGTCGATGCCGAGCGCCTGGTAGATCGTGCTGAGTAGGTGCGGCACCTTGTACGGCCGGTCCTTCGGGTACTCGCCGCGGGCCGAGCTGCTGCCCACCGCCTGCCCCATCCGCAGGCCGCCCCCGGCGACCATCGCGCTCATCACCGGCGACCAGTGGTCGCGGCCGGCGTCCGACGAGTTCACCTTCGGGGTCCGGCCGAACTCGCCCCACACCACCGTGACCACGTCGTCCTGCATCCCGCGGTCGTGCAGATCCTGGATCAGGTTCGCCAGCCCGCGGTCGAGCATCGGCAGCTGTTGCTTCAGCGTGCGGAAGTTGCCGCTGTGGGTGTCCCACCCGCCGTAGCTCAGGGTCACGGCCCCGACCCCGGACTCGACCAGCCGGCGGGCCGTCAGGAACTGCTCGACGCCCTTGTACCGGTCGCGGGTGCGCGGGTCTTCGGCCCGCAGGTCGAGAGCCTGGCGGACGGCGCCGGAGGCGATCATGTCGAACGCCCGGGTCGAGAAGGCGTCCATCCCGCGCATCGTGCCGCTGGCATCGATCTCGCGGCGAACGGTGTCGAACCGGACGAGCAGGTCGCGGCGGTCGTCCATCCGCGTGGCGGTCATGCCGTTGGCCGGGCGGAGGTTCTGGATGCCCGGCCCTTCGGCGGTGAACGGCCGGTGGGCGATGCCGAGGTAGCCGGGCTCGGTGCCGATGCTCATGCCGCGGAGGCTGACGAACGGCGGCACGTCGCCGTTCCCGCCGGCCCGGGTGCGGGAGACGACCGACCCGACCGACGGGTGCTGGCCGCCGGTGGCGGTGCGGTTGGTGTTCTCGGTGTACCCGGTCATGACGAGCGAGTCGCTGTGCTCGTCCACCGAGATCAGCGACCGGACGACGGACAGCTTGTCCATCATCCGGGCCTGGAGCGGCATGTGTTCGCTGACCCGGACGCCGGGCACGCTGGTCGGGACGGCGGCGAACTCGCCGCGGAACTCGGCGGGCGCGTCGGGCTTCGGGTCGTACATGTCGATGTGGCTCGGGCCGCCCGGCAGGTAGACCATGATGACCGACTTCTGCGCCGACCGGCCGGGAGCCTGCGTCGTGGCGGCGCGGGCGCGGAGCATGTCGGCCAGGGTGAGCCCGGCCCCGAACGCGCCGACCTGGAGGAAGTTCCGGCGGTTGACGCCGTCGCAGTACTTTTGGCGGCCGCCCCAGATGGTGAACATGGACGAGACTCCGCGAACGTGGGTGGTGAGGGTGGTGGTGTGTGGGAACGGGAGGGCTGAAACCACCGGCAGGAACCGCACCGTGGGCGGGGCGGTTGAAAGAGATACTAGCCTCGACAAAGTCGGTCCGCAACTGGAAAGTCCGACGACCTTCCGGCGGACTGCCCCGGGCGGACGACGGTGGTAGATGGGGAGGTTGATCACGGCCGACCCCCGCACTTCGCCAACGGGTGAGTATTCGGGAGGCAGAGGCGAATCTTGGTTGCAGCGAGAGCGGTCGATCAGGTCGTGCGGATCGGCCCGGCCGTCTCCTGCGGGAGCTCGAACCGGTTGCTCCCCGGGGTCATTCAGGCTAGCATCGCGGTATCCCGCCACCCGCCGGTTCCGCCATGCTCCTCCTCCTCAGTCTGGCAGCCGTCGTCGCCCCGGTCGCGGCCGCCGACCCACCGCCCGCCCTGCCGCCGGCCAGCGCGGCGAAGGTCGAGTTCGACCGCGACGTGCGCCCCGTCCTGGCCGCGCACTGCGTCAGCTGTCACGGGCCGGACAAGCAGAAGGGTGGGTTCCGGCTCGACGACCGCAAGGCGCTGCTTGAAGGCGGCAACGGCGGCGCGGTGGTCGTGACCGGGAAGAGTGCCGACAGCAGGCTGATTCACGCCGTCGCCGGGATCGGGTCGGACGCCAAGATGCCGCCGGAGAACCGGCCGGCCCTGACCGCCGCCCAGGTCGGCGTCTTGAGGGCGTGGATCGACCAGGGGGCGCCCTGGGGCGGCGGCCCGGTCGTCGCACAGGCTCCCGCCGGGCCGGCCCGGCCGTCGCACTGGGCCTTCGCCCGGCCGCAACGCCCGGCCGTCCCGGGCGCACTCGCGCCACACCCGATCGACGCCTTCATCCTCGCCCGCCTCCAGCGCGACGGGCTGACGCCGAACCCCGAGGCCGACCCGGAGACCTTGCTGCGGCGGGTGACCCTCGACCTCACCGGCCTACCGCCAACCCCGGAGGAAGTGGCGGACTTCCTCCGAGATTCTGCACTCCGCACTCCGCACTCCGCATTTCTCCGGGTGGTGGACCGGCTCCTCGCGTCGCCGCACTTCGGCGAGCGGTGGGCGCGGCACTGGCTTGACCTCGCCCGCTACGCCGACAGCGACGGCTACGAGAAGGACACCGGCCGCCCCTTCGCCTGGCGCTACCGCGACTACGTCATCCGGGCCTTCAACGCCGACCTCCCCTACGACCGGTTCACCGTCGAACAGCTGGCCGGCGACCTCCTGCCCGGCTCGACGACCGACCAGAGGATCGCCACCGGCTTCCACCGCAACACGCTGACCAACAAGGAAGGCGGCGTGGACCAGGAGGAGTTCCGGGTGGCGGCCTGCATCGACCGCGTGAACACCACCGCGACGGTGTGGCTCGGGCTCACGGTGGGGTGCGCCCAGTGCCACGACCACAAGTACGACCCCGTCTCGCAGCGCGAGTTCTACCAGCTGTTCGCCTTCTTCAACTCCGACCGCGAGGCCGACATCCCCGCCCCGCTCCCCGGCGAGGAGGAGACGCTGAAGACCCGGCGGGCGGCGTTCGAGGTCCAGCGGGCGAAGTTGGCCGCGGCTGTCGAGGACGGCAAGGCGAAGAACCTCCCCGCGGCCGACCAGGCGAAGCGGCAGAAGGCGCTGACCGACCACGCCAAGAAGGCGCCGGCCCCGACCCCGGCCATGACGCTCGCCCTCGGCCCGACCCGGCCGACGCACGTCCTGGTCCGCGGCGACTTCCTCCGCAAGGGTGTGGCGGTTCAACCCGGGTTCCTGTCGGCGCTCGGGGCCGGCGGCGAGCCGAAGACGCGGCTCGACCTGGCCCGCTGGCTGGTCGCCCCGGAGAACCCGCTGACGGCCCGGGTGGCGGCGAATTGGGTGTGGGGGAAGCTGTTCGGCCGGGGGCTGGTCGGCACGCCGGAGGACTTCGGCGTCCAGGGTGACCGCCCCACCCACCCCGAACTCCTCGACTGGCTCGCCTGCGAGTTCGCCACCCCTGTGGACGGCGCCAGGGCGTGGTCGGTCAAGCGGCTGATCCGGCTGGTCGTCACCAGCGCGGCCTACAGACGGTCGGCGGCGGTGACGCCGGACCTGGCGGCCCGCGACCCGCTCAACCGGCTGCTGGCCCGGCAGTCGCGGCTGCGCCTCGAAGCCGAGTTGATCCGCGACAACGCCCTGGCCGTCAGCGGGCTGCTGACGCAGGCCGTGGGCGGCCCGTCGGTCCGCCCGCCGCAGCCGGCCGGGATCTCGGAACTGACCTACGCCAACTCGGCCCGCTGGGTCGAGAGTACCGGCCCGGACCGCTACCGCCGCGGGCTGTACATCTGGTTCCAGCGCACCAGCCCGTACCCCTTCCTGACCACCTTCGACGGCACGGACGGCGTCGTCTGCGCGGCGAAGCGCGAGCGGTCGAACACGCCGCTCCAGGCGCTGACGGTGCTGAACGACCCGGTGTTCGTGGAGGCCGCCCAGGCGTTCGGCAAGCGCGTCCTGACCGAGGCAAAGGGATCGGACGCCGAGCGGGTGGCGCACGCCGCCCAGCTGGCGCTGGGCCGGCCCCCGACCCCCTCCGAACGCGACCGCTTGCTGCGGCTCCTCGCGGACGTGCGCCCGCTGGCGGCCGCAGACCCGGTCGCCGCAGCCCGGCTAGTCGGCCCGCACCGCCCGGACGGCGTGCCGGCGGCGGAAGCCGCGGCGTGGGTGGTACTCGCCCGCACGCTGCTGAACCTGGACGAGTTCGTGACGCGGGGGTGAGCGAACGGTTCGAGAGCCCGGTAGGGCGACGGCGTGTAGCCCGGGGTGCAACCCCGGGCGGCGTCCACGGTGTTACGGAGTGCGATGCCTCACGAGCCGCGCCACCGCCCGCCCGGGGTTGCGCCCCGGGCGGGCGGTGGCGCCCTACCGGGCTCTCGAACCGTTCGCTCACCCCTCCCCCCACAGCCACCGGAGCAGCGCCTCCTGACAGCTGTAGTCGGGGACGATGACGTCCGCCCCGGCGGCGGCGAGGCGGACGCGCTTCCCGGGGTGGACGCCGCTGTCGCCCGGCTCCGCGCTCGCCACGCCGACCATCACCCCGCCCACCCGCTTCACCTCGCGCGTCTCCACCACGCCGTCCCCGAAGCCCACCAACTCCTCCCCGCGGAGGCCGAGGTCGCGGAGGATCGTGTCCGCCACGCGGCCCTTCGAGAACGTCGGATCGGACGGGCACGGGGCGTAGACGTGCGGGCCGAACGGCGTCAGCACGTCCAGCAGCGTCCCCTCGTGGACGACGGCGTCGCGGTCGGTGCCGCTGGCGAGGTACACGGGCACGCCGCGGCCCCGCAGGTTCGCCAAGGCGGCGTGGGCGTTCGGCACCACCCAGGCAGCCGGCGCGGCGATGCCGCGCTCCAGAACATCCCAGCGCTGGCGGACCACCCGCATCAGCCGATCGATGTATTCGGTGAGGTAGTCGTCCGGGGCGTCCGGGGTGCCGCCGCGGGCGCGGACCTCGTCCGCGAAGCGGGCCATCTGCACCACCGTCGGGTGGCCGTTCAGCTCCATCACGAACCGCTCGACCAGCCCCCACAGCTCCTCGTCCGGCTCGGCCGCTAGGTTCAGCCCGCGGAGCCGCTCGACCATCATCCCGACCATCACCCGCGGCCAGCCCTCGCGGATCAGGGAGAGGGTGCCGTCGAAGTCGAACAGGGCCGCCCGGAACGGCCCCCGGCGGACGTGCGGGTTCAGCACCTCGAACGGCAACGTCATGCGACACCCCTGCGGCCCGGCGGGGGCTTTCGTCGGCCGCCGGCCGGGGTATGATAGCTCTCCTCTCGACTCCCACCCGCCGAGCCGCCGCATGAGCCGCCACGTCGCCCCCGCCGCCGGGCTCGCCGCCCTCGCCGCCGCCGTCCTGCTGCTGCGGACCGACGCCCCCGCCGCCGACCACCCCGTCCCCGCCCCGCTCGCGGCCCCGCCCCCCACCACCTTCGAGTGCCGCTGGGCCGACACGCCCGTCGCCCTCGACGGCAAGGCTGACGACGCGGCCTGGGCGCACGCCCAGGTGGTCGATGCGTTCCACCTCCCCTGGCTCGGGGCGAAGGCGCGGATGGCCCGCACCGCCACCAAGGCCCGGCTCCTGTGGGACCGCGAACACCTGTACTTCTTCGCCGAGATGGAGGACTCCGACCTCCTCGCCAAGGTCAAGGACCACGACGGGAACACCTGGCACGACGACGTGTTCGAGCTGTTCTTCCGCCCCGACCGCGAGAAGCCCGGGTACTACGAGTTCCAGGTGAACGCCCTGGGCACGAAGTTCGACGCCTTCTTCCCGAAGCGCGGCTTCGGCAACTTCGACCAGCAGAAGCGGGCCGGCGACTTCCACCTCGACGCGCGCGTGCGGCTCGACGGCCCGCTGAACGCCGCCAAGGGCGGCACGGCCAAGGGGTGGGCGGTCGAGGGCCGCATCCCCTGGACCGACTTCCTGAAGACCGGCGGCCGGCCCGCCCCCGGCGAGAGCTGGGCGGTCAACCTGTGCCGCTACGACTACAACTCCGCCTGGCCCGGCCCCGAGCTGTCGTGCGTCGCCCCGGTCCGCGGGGCCAACGGCGGGGCCGACTTCCACCAGATCGAGAACTACGCCACGCTCCGCTTCGTCGGCCCGGACGCGCGGACGTCGGCCCACCCGGTCGGGCTTGAGTCCCGGCCGGAGCTGACCACGTCCAGGGTCGTCGGCTTCCCCGACCCGCCCCCCCCGTACCGGCCGGCGCGGGTGCTGAGCGGCTACCGCCCCGGCTACCCGATCCAGACGCAGGTCATCCCCGGCAGCACGCAGATGCTCCTCATCACCCAGCCGAGGAGCTACGGCCCCACGACCGTGTGGCGCGTCCCGACCGACCCGGCGCCCACCGAGAAGGACGCCGTGAGGCTGTTCGACACGCCGTTCGAGGGGACCGCCACCGACCTCACTTTCCACCCCAAGTTCCGCGAGAACGGCTACGTCTACGTCGGCTGGAACGGCGGGGCCAAGGGCGCCAAGAAGAAGTGCTTCGTCACCCGCTACGCCATGCAGACGGCCGCCCCCTACGCCCTCGACACGGCCAGCGCCAAGACCATCATCGAGTGGGAGTCGGACGGGCACAACGGGCTGGCCCTGTGCTTCGGCACTGACGGGATGATGTACGTGACGAGCGGCGACGGCACGTCCGACTCGGACACCAACGACGTGGGCCAGAAGACCGACTCGATGCTGGCCAAACTCATGCGGATCGACGTGGACCGCCCCGCAGCCGGCAAGCAATACAGCGTCCCGGCCGACAACCCGTTCGTGAACGACCCGCGCTTCGTGCCCGAGACGTGGGCCTACGGGATGCGGAACCCGTGGCGGATCTGCTGCGACCCGGCCACCGGGCACATCTGGCTCGGCCAGAACGGGCAGGATCTGTGGGAGTACGCCCACCTCGTCCGCAAGGGCGATAACTACGGCTGGAGCGTCACGGAGGGGAGCCACCCGTTCTTCCCGCACCGCAAGACCGGCCCGACGCCGGTCGTACCGCCGACGGTCGAACACTCGCACGCCGAGGCCCGATCGCTGACGGGCGGCGTCGTCTACCACGGCACGAAGCTCCCGGAGCTGCGCGGCGCCTACGTCTACGGCGACTACAGCACCGGCCACATCTGGGCCGTGAAGCACGACGGCAAGGCGATCCTCTGGCACAAGAAGGTCGCCGTTACCCCGCTGAAGATCACCGCCTTCGCCCTCGACCCGCGCGGCGAACTCCTCATCTGCGACCACAACAAGGACGGCGAGGGCGGCTTCTACACCCTCGAACTCAACCCCGCCCCGGCGGACACGGGCTTCCCCCGCACCCTGTCGGCGAGCGGGCTGTTCGCGGACGTCGGCACCCACCGGATGGCGCCCGGCGTGCTGCCGTACTCGGTGAACGCCCCGTTCTGGTCGGACGGGCTCATCAAGTTCCGCTACGTCGCCCTCCCGGCCGGCACGGGCATCAACTTCACCTCCGGCCGGGGCTGGAACTTCCCGGACCGGGCGGTCCTGGTCAAGAGCTTCGCCGTCGAGGCGGTGGAGGGCGACCCCAAGAGCCGGCGGTGGGTGGAGACGCGCTTCCTGACGAAGCAGGGCGGCGAGTGGTACGGCTACAGCTACGAGTGGAACGCCGCCGGCACCGACGCCACCCTCCTCGCCGCGGCCGGGGCGGACCGCGAGTTCGCGGTGAAGACCCCGGCCGGCGAGCGGACGCTGAAGTGGCACTACCCGAGCCGGGCCGAATGCATGGTCTGCCACAGCCGGGCGCAGAACTTCGTGCTGGGGCTGTGCGAACTCCAGATGAACAAGGACCACGACTACGGCGCCGGCCGGCCGGAGAACCAGGTCCGCGCCTTCGAGCGGCTCGGCCTGTTCCGCACCGACTGGGCCGGCGAGGTGGGGGGGGCCGCGAAGGGCGGGGCGAACGGCCAGCAGCCCGGCCAGCGGGAGGCGAAGGAGTCGCCGCTGTTCACCCGCTTCCCGACCGGGATGAAGGCTTTGGTCGACCCCTACGATGCGAAGCAGCCGCTCGACGCCCGCGCCCGGTCGTGGCTGCACGTGAACTGCTCGTCGTGCCACATCGAGGCCGGCGGCGGGAACGCGGCGATGGAGCTGGAGTTCGGCCGCGAGCTGGCGTCGATGCGGATTGCGAACGTGAAGCCCCTGCACCAGACGTTCGACCTGCCCGACGCCAAACTGGTGGCGGCGGGCCACCCGGAGCGGAGCGTACTGGTCCACCGCCTCGGCGTCCGCGGCCCCGGCCAGATGCCGCCGCTAGCGAGCACCCGGGTGGACGAGGCCGGGCTGGCGCTGATGCGCGAGTGGGTGCGATCGCTCGGGAAGTGACCCGAGGAAACAATCGCAGGAGATGCCGGCTATCACCGCGAAAGCGGTTGGGTGCCCCCCAGAGTGTGGTCCCCCCGCGTGCCGCCCCCGAGAGGGGAACCGGCGGCTGGTGGGACGACGAGGGCTCAGGTGCTCAACCGGCCCCGGAACCGCGTTCGAGCGGCCGGGCCTGACCTGGGGCGACTTCCCGGACGGACTCGGGAACACCGCGCTGGTCGTGGAGGCCGGCGACCCGGTCCCGTGGTCGAAGCCGGGCGATGTGGTTTACGACCCCGCCGGGCCACTACCCCGGTTGGGTGGGGTGTACACCAAGCCGACCCGGTTCTTGGGCTACGAGTTCGGACGGCATCCCGGGTTCGGCGTGTGCCTCGCGGACGGCACCGGACGGTTCGTCAGAGCCTCGACTGCGGAACCCCTGCTCCGCGCGCTCGTCACCCGGAACGGAGGCGAGTCGTTCGATGTCCGTCGGTTGGAGTAGCCACCGGTCATTCCGGGTTTGCGGCTCCTACCGGTCAGATGACCCCGTCTGTCGGTGCCGGCATCTACCACGCGCGGCATGCTTGACCTGAAGAGGACCAGTAGCATCCGACAGCGGACCAGTGTCTCCCCTCGGGATTGGTGACGCCAGGGCCGCTCAACCGGCTCCCGACCTGCCACGTCGGCCCTCGTGGGCTCGGTCCGACCAACGAAATGCCGCCTGCGGAACCTGTAGCGTCCATCCGGGCCAGACCGCCTGGGCCGATTAGCTATCTTTGCCGGTCGTGCGATCTCGATCCTCGATGTCTCACCCGAGGAGGGCGCGGCCGCGGCACCGGCGGTGCGTTACCCCCTCGTGGCCGGGCTTCCTTCGGGGCTTCCCGAGGCCCGGATTCCCACCGCACGAGGGCCGCCGGATGACGACCGCCGCACGCCTCGACCGCGACGAAACCCTGCCCCGCCAGGACGCCGACCACGCCCGGCCGGCCCCCGAAGACACCGGGCTCTACGACCTCGGCGACCTGTGGACCGACCTGGGCGGGAGCGACTGACCGGTAAAAGTCGGCGCGTCATTCTTGCAAAGCGTGTATTTTCTGCCCGCCACCCCGAGGAGCCGGACGCCATGGACAGCGACCTGGTCACCCTGACGACTCTTCTGCTCGACCCATGCCTGACGGTAGAGGAGGCGAGCCGGGAGGCCGCCGCCATGCCGCGGCGCCGGCCCCCGGAGGGCCGGGAGGCGCGGGGCCGGGAGGTGCGGCGGGAGCAGCCCGACACGGCGGCGTGAGCCGGCCGCCGGGCGCGTCACGGCCCGGCGGCGAAGTCGTAGCGGTAGGCGGCGGCGCCGGGAGCTTCGGTCACCAGCCCGCCGCGGCCGAGCCCCTCGGCGTAGGCCGTCACGATCGACTCCTCGTGCTTGTGCCGGTGGCTGAACACCACCCACACCCGCGGGCACTTCTTCACGGCCGCCAGCTGCTGACGGTACTCGATCCGGTTCGCCCGCGCCTCGGTCCCGAGCGTCACCTCGGCCGGGAGCGGGTTGTCGCGGGTGTAGTGCAGGAAGGCCGGCACCGCCCCGTAATACACGTACACCTGATCCCCCGGGCGCATCTCGGCCCGGACGGCGTTCAGCACCGGCTCCAGCTGTTCCTCACGCGGCGGCCGGCGGAGCCCCTGGTACGCCTCCAGGGCCGGGGCCGCGACCAGCACCCCGATCAGGGCCACCGCGGCGATCGGCTGGTTCGGCCGCAGGGTCGCGGCCACCGCCCACGCCCCCCGCGCCACCCCCAGCACCAGCAGCGGCACCAGGAACAGCAGCAGCCGGCCGGCGAACGGGTAGGCGTGCAGCCCGGAGGCGAACAGAGCCAGGAGCCCCGGCAGCCCGACCGCCACCGCCACCGGCCAGCGGTCGCGGGCCAGTCCCCACATCCCGATGGCAAAGAACACCGCGGCCAGCCCGCCGCTGTGGATCTCCGACCCGCCCAGCCCGCCCGGCATCTCGAACGGGGCGAAGTAGTGTTCGGCCAGCCAGGCCAGGTCGCCGGCGTTCCGCGGCGGCAGCGGCAGGAAGTGCCCGGCCCAGTAGCCGAGCAGGTAGTCGTTCCCGCGCAGCTGGCGGGTGAACAGCAGGTAACACGCCCCGAAACTGACCAGCCAGGCCGCCACCGTGCCGGCCGCGGCCAGGAAGCGGCGGCGGTCCTTGTTCCAGGCGGCCTCGGCCAGCAGCGCGGTGCCGATCCCGCCCAGGACGAACGCGGACGGGTGCGAGAACCACACCGCCGCCATCCCCGCCGCCCCGAGGCCGACCCACCGGGCCGCCCCGCCCTTCCCCGCGAGCAGCCCCGCGGCGGCGGCGAACAGGCCCACCGTCAGGGCGGCGTCCGTGGCGTACTGCTTGCACTCGGCGGAGTAACTCACCATCACCGGCGAGAGGGACAGCAGGGTCGTCCCCAGCACGGCCGCCGGCCGGGGGATGAGCCGCGGGGCGACCCAGGCGAACCCGGCCAGCCCGAGCAGCGACCCGACGAACGGGACCAGCCGGAGTGCCCACTCGCTGGTGCCCAGCTGAAGGATCACCCCCTTGACGGCGAGCAGGAAGCCGACCGGGGCGCCCTGGTTCCAGTCGAGGGGGCGGAGCAATTCCGCCGGTGCCCGCTCGACCAGATTGAGGGCGAGCATCGACTCGTCGATCCACAGGTTGCGGTCGCCGGCCAGGGCGACCGACCGCAGGCCGACGCCCAGCAGCACCACCGCCGCCAGGGCGGCCGGCCCGGTCCAGCGCGGCCGGCGGGTCGGGGATGCCGGGGCGGTGACGACGACCGGCGGGCGGACGGGGTCGAGCCGGTTGGCCACCGCCGGCGCGGGAGCCTCGGGGGCGTGTCGCATCAGATCCTCCGGGTGCTCGGCGGGCGGGCGGGGAGGGTAGCACCGGCGGGAACGCCGGGTCAACCGCAACCGCCGGCCGGGCCGTGTTGTTCGCCGGCCCCCGCCGCGATACCATCACAACGACTCGCCACGCCGCAGGCACGCCCCCCGTGACCATCCGCACATTCCAGCCGGGCGACGAACGGACTCAGGCCGCCCTGTTCAACGCCGCCGCGTTCGCCCTGCCCGGGTTCAAGCCGGCCACCGAGGACGACGTGCGGCGCCGCACCCGGGCGCGCGGGTTCGACCCCGGCGCCCGGTTCTACGCGGTCGAGGGCGGGCAGGTGGTGGGGTACTGCGTGCTGGAGCCGGACCAGGGCCGGGTCGGCTTCCCGTGGTGCCGGAAGGGGTTCGAGGGCGCGGCCACCGAGTTGTTCGAGGCCGCCCTCGCCGCCGCCCGCGACCGGGGCATTCCCACGCTGTTCACCGCCTACCGCCGCGACTGGGACGCGGTGCTGGCGTTCTTCGCCGGCCGCGGCTTCCAGAAGGCCCGCGACGTGGTGAACTACGCCGCCGACCCGGTGGACCTGCCGACGATCGCCAACCGCGGCGGCAACCCGGTCCGCCGCCTCACCCGGGCCGACGTCCCCGCCCTCGCGGCGATGGGCCGGGGGCTGGTCCGGGTTCCGCCCCAGAAGCTCGAGGCGCACGTCTTCTCAAGCCCGTACTTCCCGGCCGAGGCGTTCTGGGTGGTGGACGGGCCGAACGCCGCCGGGCCGGTCGCGGTGGGGGTGGGGCTGGAGAACCCGAACTGGGCGGACGTGAAGAAGGTGGACCCGCTGGCCCCGTGCTACCGGCTGGGGGCGTTCGGCACCGAGGGGCTGAACACCAAGCGCGTCAACGGCCTGTTCAGCTTCGTGGTGACCAAGCCGGAGCATGCCATCCCGGCCGGGCTGGCGCTGCTCGCCGAGACGAGCCTGGAGGTGACGGAAGGGTCGGCCACGTCGCTGGCCGCCCAGTGCCCGACCGACGCCCCCCACCTGATCAACTTCTACGCCCGCTACTTCAAGGAGCAGGGGCGTTTCCCGGTGTACGAACTCGCCCTGGTGTAACCGCCGGCTCACGCCGCCTTCTCGCCGCCACTGCGCTTGGGGCGGGCCTTCAGGTCGAACAGGCCGAAGATCTCCTCCTCGTTGAGCCCCATCGTGGCCGGCTTGTCGGACTGGGCGAGCAGGTCGTTGAACACCTTCCGCTTGGCGTCCAGGATCATCGCAATCCGCTGCTCGATCGTGTCCCCGGCCAGGAACCGGGTGACCGTGACGGGGTGCTTCTGGCCGATCCGGTGCGCCCGGTTGATCGCCTGGTCCTCGATGGCCGGGTTCCACCACCGGTCGAACAGGAACACGTAGTTCGTGAACTGGAGGTTCAGTCCGACGCTCCCGGTGCCGTAGCTCATGAGCAGCACGTGGCGGTCCGGGTCGGCCTTGAAGCGGTCGAGGATCGGCGTCCGCTCGGCCTGGGGGATGCGGCCGTGGTACTGGAGCGGGCCGTAAGGCTCCAGCGCCTTGGCCAGGATCTCCAGTGGCTCGACCCACTGGCTGAACACGATCGCCTTCCGCCCGCTCGCCGCCACCTCCTCCATGTCGGTGAGCAGCTGTTCGAGCTTGGCGCTCTCGCCGGTGCGCGGGTCGAAGTTGCAGATCTGCTTCAGCCGCATCACCAGCTGAAACACGTGCTGGACGCTGATCGTCTCGCCCAGCTCGTTCAGGTGGATCACGCCCTCCTCCTCGGCGAGGCTGTACGCCTGCCGCTGGGCGGGGGTGAGGTCCACCTCCAGGTCGCGGTACGTCTTCGGCGGCATGTCCGACTGCACGAGGTCTTTCGTGCGGCGGAGGATGCAGTCGGACGTGTACTGCGGCAGGCGCTTGGGCGGGGTGTCGGGCGGGATGCGATCCGGGTCGAGGAACGCGAACAGGTTGACGAGGTCGTCCGGGCTGTTCTCGACCGGCGTGCCCGAGAGCGCCCAGCTGCGGCCGCGGCGGATCGATCGCACGGTCTGGGCCGTCTTGGAATCCTTGTTCTTGATCCGCTGGGCCTCGTCGAGCACGACCGCGTCGAAGTAGACGCGCGGGTCGGCGGCGTGGTCGGCGTCGCGGGTGAGGGTCTCGTAGTTGATGAGCTTGAGCGGGCAGTTCGACACGAACCACGTCGCCCGCCGCTGCTCGGCGTCGCCGCCGAACGTCTCGAACGGCAGGTCGGGCGCCCACAGCTTGAGCTCGCGCGCCCAGTTGTGCATGAGCGGCTTCGGGCAGATGAGCAGCGCCTGCCGGATCTGGCCCTGGTGGAACAGCAGCCGGAGCGACAGGATGGCCTGCGCGGTCTTGCCGAGCCCCATCTCGTCGGCGAGCAGCGCCGCGTGACGGGGCATCAGGAAGGCGATCCCTTCGAGCTGGTACGGGAACGGCTCGAACGGCACCTCCAGCTGGCGGCCGTCGAACAGGCCGTCGAGCGGGGGCTGGAGCAGGTAGAGCAGCCGGTCCTTGAACAGGACGGTGTCGGCCGTGGGCTTCGGGCGGATGCGGGCCTTCTGGGCCGCGGGGTCGTCGGGGAGCGTCGGCAGATCGACCACGTGCCGGCCGATCTTGGGCTCGCCCGGCGGCCGCGGCGGCGGGGTGTACTCGGGCGGCGGGGCCGGGAACTTCCAGCCCTCGGTGGTCACCGTCAGGTCGAGCCGCCCCGCCGAGCGCACCCACGGCGAGTCGGTGAGCAGGCGGGCCTCGCGGACGCCGGTTTCGAGCGGCCGGTCGAAGCGCGGCAGCGGCATGACCTCGACGGCCGGGGGCTCCGACTCGCCTAACCCCCCCGGCCCCCCTTCCCTGGGAGGGAAGGGGGGGGGCGAGCCGTCTTCCTGGCGGGCGCCGGGTGCAGCTTCCGCGCTGCCCCCCGCGTCGGATCGATTCGCCGCTTGGCCGGTTGTGGGGTCCGGCAAGGTGTACGCCTCGTCCCCCCCCTTCCCTAGGAGGGAAGGGGGGCCGGGGGGGGTTGGTCGCCCGGGGCTGGTATCCTCACGCGACACGGCCGGTCACCCCCAGCTTGCGGGCCTCGCCCACCGCCTCGCGGATGCGGGCGAACGGCTCCACCAGATCGACCGCCGGGTCGGTCGCGTCGAGCCGGGCCACTACGCCGGCCTCGTCGGCCGCGAAGGCGGCGGGGAGGAGCAGCGCCACCGAGCAGCGCGGGTGGGTGACGGCCCGCGTCTCGGGTGGCACCGCCCCGTCCGGCCGCAGCGCCACGACCGGCACCTCCACCCGGCCGCGGAGGGCCAGGGCGGTGGGCGAGTCCGTGACGATCAGGTCGGGCTTGAGACTCGTCTTCTCGACGAGGGCTTTGCCGATCACGTCGGCGTGGAGGTAGTCGAGCAGCGTCGGGCCGTACAGGGCCGCCTGCACCCGGTTCGGCTGGACGGCGGACGACAGTCGGAATTCGAGCGGCCGGCCCCAGGCGTTCGTCACCAAGTAGTACCCGGCCCAGCCCGCGGGCTCGTGCAGCACGGTCAGGAACCCGAGGGTCGGCGGCGAGGCGGTGCGGTCACTCACGCGGCATCCCCGAAACCCGGAACGCGGGCGGTCGCCCGCCCGCTCGCCTCCCTTCATCGGACCCCGCGCACCGGCCGCTTCACCACCTTCCGCCACGCTCCAACCACTCTTCGGGGCAACGGGTGGGTTGTTCCGCTTGCTATACATGACTTTTCCGATCAACATTTGACGGCAACTGGCCTTCCGATTCCGTCAAGTTCCGCTACAACACAAGCATTGCATCCCGATGATGCGCGACACCTGCCGATACCAATGGGGACGCACGTCCCACGACGAGGACTTACAGGACATGGCCACCCAGACGGCCCCCACCCCGACCACCCCTACCCCGACTGCCGAAGCCGCGCCGAAGCTCTCCCCGGTCGAGGCAATCAAGGAGACGAGCCGGTTCCTGCGCGGCAACCTCCTCGCCGAGCTGGCCGACCCGGCCCTCGACCACCTGTCGGAGGAGGCCAAGAACATCGTCAAGTTCCACGGCAGCTACCAGCAGGAGGACCGCGACGCCCGGAAGAAGCGGGACAAGCCCGGGGTGGGCAAGGCGTACATGTTCATGATCCGGCTGAAGCTCCCCGGCGGGGTGCTGACGCCCGAGCAGTACCTCACGATGGACGCCATCTGTGAGAAGTACGCCAACGGCACGCTGCGCTTCACCACCCGCCAGAGCATCCAGTTCCACGGCATCCTCAAGGGCGACCTGAAGGCGACCATCACGGGCATCAACGACGCGCTCGTCTCGACGCTCGGAGCCTGCGGCGACGTGAACCGCAACGTGATCGCCTGCCCGGCGCCGACGAACGACCCGGCCCGCAGGCAGATGCTGGAGCTGGCCCGCGGGGTCGCCACCCACCTGGCGCCGCGGGCGGGCGGGCACTCGTACCACGAGATGTGGGTGAACGGCGAGAAGGTCGCCGCCCCGGCCGGCCCGAAGGACCACGAGCCGATCTACGGCCCCACCTACCTGCCGCGGAAGTTCAAGGTCGGCTTCGCCCTCCCGGACGACAACTGCACCGACATCCTGGCCCAGTGCCTCGGCTTCCTGTGCATCCGCGGCGCGGACGGGAAGCCGGTCGGGTACAACCTGTACGTCGGCGGCGGCCAGGGGCAGACCAACAGCAAGCCCGACACGTACCCGCTCCTCGCCCAGCCGGTGTGCTTCGTCGAGCCCGACGAGGCGGTGGCGGCGTCCGAGGCGGTCATCAAGCTGTTCCGCGACCACGGCAACCGCGCGGACCGGAAGCGCGCCCGGCTGAAGTACGTGATGAAGGACTGGGGGCTGGAGAAGTTCCGCGAGGTGTTCGCCCGCGACTACCTGAAGACGCCGTTCCGCCTCCCGGTGGACGCCCCCATCACCGGCCTCGACCTGCACCTCGGCTGGCAGTCGCAGGGCGACGGGAAGTGGTTCATCGGGCTGAGCGTCGAGAACGGCCGGGTGAAGGACGAGGGGGGCTTCCGCCTCCGCGCCGGCCTCCGCGAGATCGTCAAGCAGGTCGGGTGCGGCGTGCGCGTGACGACGCAGCAGGACGTGCTGCTGTGCGACATCGCCACGGCGGACCGTCCGAAGGTCGACTCGCTGCTGAACGAGTACGGCATCCCCCGGCCGGAGGGATTGAGCCAGGTGCAGAAGTGGAGCATGGCCTGCCCGGCCATCCCGACCTGCCCGCTGGCGATCACCGAGAGCGAGCGGTCCCTGCCGGCCGTGGTGGACCAGTTGGAGGGCGTGCTGACGGAGTTGGGCCTGGCGGCCGAGCCGATCAGCGTGCGGATGACCGGCTGCCCGAACGGCTGTGCCCGCCCCTACCAGAGCGAGGTCGGGCTCGTCGGCCGTGGCGGGACGAAGTACACGCTCTACATCGGCGGCGACTCGTTCGGCCGGCGGCTCAACGCCGAACTCCAGGACTCGGTGCCGGTCGAGCAGATCGTCCCGAAGCTGAAGACGATCTTCACCGCCTTCCGCGACGAGCGGGCCGGCGACGAGCTGTTCGGCGACTACTGCGAGCGTATCGGCCTCGACCGGCTGAAGGCGCTCGTGGGGGCGAAGTGAGCGAGAAGGGCAACGTTACTCGCGCCGCGCCGACGCCGCCCAGGGTTGCCACCCTGGGCTAAGAAACGTCGCCCCTCCGGGGCTCGAAGACACCGCGGTCCTGATGGATGGCTCGGGGCTTGAGCCCCGGAGGGGCGGCGTTGCATAGCCCAGGGTGGCAACCCTGGGCGGCCTTTGCAGTGTTACGACTAGCGTGGCATCGGATGGGATTCGGTGGGACCGGCGTCCCACCGGTCTCACCAGATCCGATGCCACGACCCGCACGCCACACGAACCACGGGACGCTGCCTCCAATGCGGGCCGCTCCGCCCAGACGACTTCACCGCCGGTCCGACCGACAGAGGGGTGACCGGTGACCGACGACCCCCGGGCGTTCTTGACCCGCCAGCTGATGTTCCAGCTCGAAGCCCTTCAGGCCGCGGGCGTGCAGTTCGTCCCGCGCACGCCGCTGCTTCCCCTGCCCCCACCGTCCCCGCCCTTGATACCGGTCCGTGAGGCCATAAAGCAGGGCATCCCCGTCCCACCACCGCAGGACGTTCCCGTCCAAGCGACTCCGGACGGGTTGCTCGACGCCCCCACCCCGCCCTCGGAAGGACCGAGCGAGCGGCGCCAGGGGCTCGTCGTACTGGCCGAGGCGGTGGCCGGGTGTACCCGCTGCTCCGAGTTGGCCCGCACCCGCAAGCAGACCGTGTTCGGCGTCGGCCCGATCGACCCGGACGTGTGTTTCATCGGCGAGGCTCCCGGGGCCGACGAGGACGCGAAGGGCGAACCGTTCGTCGGCCGGGCGGGTCAGCTGTTGAACAAGATCATCGCCGCCTGCGGGTTCCGGCGCGACGAGGTGTACATCTGCAACACCCTCAAGTGCCGCCCGCCGAACAACCGCGTCCCGTCGCCGGACGAGCGCGACAATTGCCGCGAGTACTTCGACCGCCAGCTGGCCCTGGTGCGGCCGAAGTACATCGTCTGCCTCGGGGCGACGGCCGCGAAGAACGTGCTGAACACGACGCTCGGCATCGGCCGGATGCGGGGGAAGGTCCACCTGTACCGGGGCATCCCGGTGGTCTGCACGTACCACCCGTCGGCCCTGCTGCGGGAGGAGTCGAGCGGCCAGTCGGCGATGCGGAAGGACACCTGGGAGGACATGAAGCTGCTGCTCCGGGAGATGGGCCGCCCGATCCCGGGGCGCGGGGGCGAGGCCAGGGGGTGACGCCGCCCGCCCGTCCTTTCCCATTTCCCCGGGGTCGCTAAGACATCCCCGTCCCCCGGGAGCGGATCGATGGACCTGGCCGCGTACGTCCGCGACGTGCCCGACTTCCCCAAGCCGGGCGTCCTGTTCAAGGACATCACCCCGCTGCTGGCGAGCCCGGTCGCGTTCCAGTCCGCCGTCTCCCGGATAGCCGCCCACTACGCCAAGCGCCCGCTCGGCGCGATCGCCGCGGCCGAGGCGCGGGGCTTCCTGTTCGCCGCCCCGCTGGCCATCGAGCTGAACCTCCCGCTCGTGCCGCTCCGCAAGCCGGGGAAGCTGCCGTACAAGACGCACAGCTTCCGGTACGACCTGGAGTACGGCTCGGCCGAGTTGCACATGCACGTGGACGGGGTCGCCCCGGGAACCCAGGTGCTGCTGGTGGACGACGTGCTGGCCACCGGGGGGACGATGGCCGCGGCCGGCAAACTGGTGGAGCAGGCCGGTGGGGTGGTGGCCGGGTGCGCCTTCCTGATCGAGCTCGGGTTCCTCGGGGGCCGCGCCTTACTGCCCGGGCGCGAGGTGTTCAGCCTCCTCACCTACTGACCGCGCCGGCGGGAGGCCCGATGCCGCTGCCGATCACCTGCCCGGGGTGCCGGGAACCGCTCGACGTGGACGAGGAGTACCGGACCTGGAAGGTGCGGTGCCCGCGCTGCGAGTACGAGTTCGTCCCGGACGGCGGCCCCCGTCGCCCGCCCCGGTCCGGGGGCGACGAGGACGACGACTATGACGACCGCCCCCGCCGGCGGCGGCGGCGCCCCCGGTTCGGCCGCCAGGACTTCGACGACGCCCTGACCGAGGTGTACAGCCCGGGTCTCTGCACCGAGTTGCTCGGCTGGCTCGGGGTGCTGGCGACGCTGGGCGGGATGGCGGCGTTCGTGGCAATCGCGGCGGCCGCCAACCAGCCTCGGCAGCAGCAGCAGAACGAAGACGCGGTGGTGATGGCCGTGCTGGCCGGCTGCGTGGCGGTGTTCGGGCTGCCCTACAGCATCGCCATGACCATCGCCGGCCGGCACCTGCGCCGGCTGACCAGCCGGGGCTGGGCGACCGCCGGGGCGGCCCTGGGGATCGGCGGGTTCGTCCTGTTCGGCGTGTTCGGGCTGTTCCACCTGGGGGTCGGCATCTGGGCTCTGGTGGTGATCAACCGGCCGCAGGTGAAGGCCGCCTTCGACTACAACGCCCGCGGCCCCGACGGCGACGACGACTGACACCCGAGAACCGTCCCCCCTCCCCCCCACACCCATGATCGACTTCGACAAGGCCGGCGGGCTGGTCCCCGCGGTCGCCCAGGACGCCGACACCGGCGAGGTGCTGATGCTCGCCTGGATGAACCGGGAGGCGTTCGACGAGACCGTCCGCACCGGCCGGGCGGTGTACTTCAGCCGGAGCCGCAACCGCCTGTGGCGGAAGGGCGAGGAGAGCGGCCACGTCCAGGAGGTGCGCGGCGTGTACGTGGACTGCGACGCCGACACCGTGCTGCTGAAGGTGAAGCAGGTCGGCGGCGCCGCCTGCCACGAGGGCTACCCCAGCTGCTTCTTCCGCAAGCTGGAGGGCGGCGAACTCGCGGTCGTCGGCGAGCGGGTGTTCGACCCGAAGCAGGTCTACAAGAAGTAGGCGCCCAGCCACGCCCCGACCCACGGACGCCCACCCGAGCCCGGAGCCCGGCCCGATGCTGCTCACCTTCGTGCTCGTCTTCCTGGCGCTGTTCGCCCTCTTCTGGGTCGTCACCGCCGTCGGCCAGGGGTACTTCTACCAGCAGCCGGTCGACCGCCTCGCCCTCCGGTCCGCCGGGGCGGCGTTACTCGTCTCCGGGTTCCTGAGCTTATGGGTCGCGCTCGACCGCAAGACCCCCGGCAAGTACGACACGTTCTTCGAGTTCGCCCCCTACAGCACCTCCGCCTTCCACGAGTTCGACGCCGTGCGCTGGGAGGCCGTGCCGGCGGCCGCCGGCAAGACCGAGTTCAAGAAGGACGCGGCCGGCAAGCTCGCCGAGGCGACCGCGCACTACAAGCGGTCCGGCGGGAAGACCTCGCGGTTCGTGGACGACAAGACGGGCAAGGAGTTCATCCTGTCCGACGGCGGAATGCTGACCACCGCGGTGGTGGTCAAGCCGGAGGGGGCCGCCGAGCCGGTCCGCTTCGACGTCGCGTTCCGCGAGGACAAGCGGACCGGCGTCAAGACCTACCCGCCGAAGGGGGACGAGTACCGCCGCTTCGCCGAGCCGAACGGCAGCCGGTACGTGATGCTGGACCAGCCCGGGGTGCTGTACGTCCCCAGCACGGGGACGGTGGTGCTAGCCCTGTTCATCAACCTGATGCTGTTCGTGGTCTGGTTCCTGGCGTTCTGGCCGGTCCTCCGCTTCGGGGCCGGGTTCTCGTTCCTGCTGACGCTGGCGTTCGGGCTGCTGACGATGTTCGCGGTCATGCCGGTCCTGTTCAAGCCGGGCCGCGCCCCGCAGCTCCCGCCCGCCGAGGCCGCTTTCCAATCCGCCGACCACCCCCTAGTTCCCGCCCGCGGATGATCGACACCCACGCGCACCTCTTCGACGAGCGCTTCGCCGCCGACCTGCCGGCCGTCCTCAACCGGGCCGCGGCCGCGGGGGTGGAGCGCATCGTCTGCCTCGGGCTCGACGGGCCGACGAACCGCGAGACGGTGCGCATCGCCAACACGTTCCCGCTGGTCGTCGCGGCCGTGGGCATCCAGCCCAACCACGCCGCCGAGGCCGGCCCGGCCGACTGGGACGAGGTGGTCCGCCTCGCCGAGACGGAGCCGCGCGTGGCGGCGGTCGGCGAAACCGGCCTCGACCGCTACTGGGACCGCGCCCCGTTCGCGCTCCAGGAGGATTACTTTGCCCGCCACATCGCACTGGCCCGGCGGCTCGGCAAGCCGTTCGTGATCCACTGCCGCGAGGCCGAGGCGGACGTGGTGAGGATGCTCCGCGCCGAGTTCGAGACGCACGGCCCGGTCCGGGCGGTCATGCACTCGTTCAGCGGCGACGCGGCCACGGCCCGGGCGTGCCTGGAGATGGGGCTGTACGTGTCGTTCGCCGGGATGGTGACGTACAAGAACGCCCAGGCGTTGCGCGACGTGGCCAAGGACGTGCCCCTGGACCGACTGTTCGTGGAGACGGACAGCCCGTACCTGGCGCCGGTGCCGCACCGCGGGCAGCGGAACGAGCCGGGCTACGTGGTCCACACCGCGGCGTGTCTGGCGGAGGTGAAGGGCGTGTCGGTCGGGGTGATCGACGAGCACACCACCCGCAACGCCCGGGCCTTGTTCGGCCTCCCGGGCGGGTGACCCTCTCAAGGGGGCGGGTGGTCACTCCACGTCCGCAGGTTCACCGCCTCCACACCGCCCGCGAACCCGGCGAGCGCCTGGGTGAAATAGGGATCGACCCACCCGCGAGCCGCGACCTCGTCCCACGAGGTTCCCGGCGGCACGTCCACCGATTTGAGCAGCACGAGCCGGTCCGCCCGCCACACGACCGCGGCCCGGGCGGCGACCGAGTCCGTGGTCACCTCCCAGGTGTGCGGGAGGGTGGGTTCGGCCTGACAGAAGAAGAGCGGGTCGAGGACGGCCACCGGCAGCGGCGGGTGGGCGTCGGGGAGGCCGGTGAACTCGGCCCCGGGCACGAGCGTGCGGAGGAAGCCCCCCGCCGCCCCGAGCGACTCGACGGCGAGCCAGTGCGACTGCTCCTCGCTCAGCCCGTGGGTCGCGTGGAGCCTTCGCACCGCGTCGGCGAAGTCGCCTCCCCCGGGGACGAGCAGCACCGGCTCCGGCGCGAGGGCCGCGACGAACGCCCGCAGCGCGGGGCCGAGCCCGGGCCAGTCGTACAGGCTCCCGCCGACCTTGATAACAATCACGACCCGCTCCAGGGCCACAGCCCCTTGGTCGTCCGCACCTCCGGGCCGGGGGCGGACCCCGTGTCGGAAGGGCCGGGGCGCCGGGAGGCTTCGTCGGCCAGCACCGCCACGGCGTAGGCCGGGGCGCACGCCGACACCTCCGGGCCGAGCATGTCGTTCAGTGAGAGTGGGTCGTCCGTCAGTCGGTAGCTGCTGTCGAGAGCCGCCCGGGCCAAGAACTCCCCGCTCCCGGACACGACCGGCCGAGCTTTTCCCGAAATCCCCAGTTCCAACAGCCGACCGAGGACCGAGTGAGTGCAGAACCGAATCCGCTCGACCTGTTCCTGCCGAACCCGCTCGGCCAGAATCGTGATCCGCTCCTGGGGAATCGTGTCGGCGTCGCCGCACAGCATCCGGGCGAGCCGGGCCTGGGCGTGGCGTCGGGTCGCGGGGCGGTTGTCGGCCGTGTCGGTGTCCGAGGGGTCTTCCGGGATGACCCCGAGGTACAGGTAGGCGTCCAGCGTCGTGGCGAACAACTCGGCCGCCCCGGACCAGCTGAGGACGGAGCAGAGGGGGGTGCGGCGGACCCCGGTGTAGACGAGTTCGTGGTTCTCCAGCCGGTCCGGGTCGGTGAGCCCCTTCGACGCCGGGCGACCGTCCCGGATCAGGATGACGTCCGTGGTGGTCGAACCGACGTCGACCAGGAGAGCCGGCCCGTCCGGCACGTACAGGCCGGCGAGCGTGGCCAGGGCGTGCCAGTTGGCCGCCGCGACCTTGAGGTAGTGCCGCCGGGCCTGCTCGGAGTCGAGGAACACGCCGTCGGTACTCCACACCCGTACCGGCCGGCTGCGGCTCGCGTTCAGCACGGCGGTGACGATGGCGTTCACCCCCTCGCGCTTCGTCTCGAAGCAGTCGCACAGCTCGCCGGTCATGGTGACGGCGAGTTCGTCCGCGTCCGGAAATCGTGCCACCAGTTCGGCGAGAGCGGCCGGCAGCCTGTCCGGTTGCTTCCACAGGGGGAACGGCACCGACGCCGCCCGCCGGTCCGGAGTCGCGGCCTTGAGGTTCGCCCCGCCGATGTCCAGCCCTAAAACGGTCGGTGTGCCCATCCGGGCAGGATACCCGGGCCCGCCGGCCCGGGCCACGGCCGACCGCCCCGCCGCCCCACAAGACCCGTTATGCCCCGCTACCTCGTCGGGATCGACCTCGGGACGACGAACTCCGCCGTGGCCTACGTGGACACCCAGGCCCGCAACGTCGGCGGCCCGAAGCTCCACACGTTCCCGGTGCCCCAGGTGGTCGCCGCCGGCCAGGTGGCGGACCAGCCGTTGCTCCCCTCGTTCCTCTACCTGCCCGGGCCGCACGACCTCGCCCCCGGCGCCGCCGACCTGCCGTGGAAGGCGAGCCCGACCGAGGTGGTCGGCGTGTTCGCCCGGAACCACGGGGCCAAGGTGCCCGGCCGGCTCGTCAGCAGCGCGAAGTCCTGGCTGTGCCACCCCGGCGTGGACCGCACCGCGCCGCTGCTGCCCTGGGCCGCCCCGCCGGACGTGCCGCGCCTCTCGCCGCTGGACGTGTCGGCCCGCTACCTCCGCCACGTCGTCGAGGCGTGGAACGCGGCCCCGAACCGCAAGCCCGACGACCGGCTGGAGGAACAGTCCGTCGTCATCACGGTGCCGGCGTCGTTCGACGACGTGGCCCGCAACCTGACCGCCGAGGCGGCGAAGCAGGCCGGGCTGAAGAACGTGACGCTGCTGGAGGAGCCGCAGGCGGCGTTCTACGCCTGGCTCGGCACGCACTCGGCGCAGGAGGCCGGGATGCTGAAGCCGGGGATGCGCTGCGCGGTGGTGGACGTCGGCGGCGGCACCAGCGACTTCAGCCTGATCCGCGCGACCGAGGAGCACGGCGAGTTCGGCTTCGTCCGCGACGCGGTCGGCGACCACCTGCTCCTCGGCGGCGACAACATGGACCTCGCCCTGGCGAAGGCCGTGGAGGCCAAGCTGCCGGGCGGGAAGCTGGACGCGGCGCAGTTCGGGTCGCTGGTGCAGGCGTGCCGCGCCGCGAAGGAGGTACTCCTCACCGACCCGCCCCCGCCGAGCTACCCGGTCACGGTGATGGGCAAGGGGCGGTCGGTGGTGGGCGGCACGGTGTCGGTGCCGATCACCCCGGCGGACGTGGCCGCGGCCATCTACGACGGCTTCTTCCCGCTCGTCCCGTTCGACGCCGAGCCCGCCCGCGGCGCCCGCGTCGGCCTCCAGGAGATGGGCCTCCCCTACGTCTCCGACCCGGCCGTGACGAGGCACCTCGCGGCCTTCTTGCGGGCGCAGGATTCGGGGATCGGGGATCGGGGATCGGGGGTCGGGGGTCGGGAATCGGGGAAGCAGGGAGCGGCGAATGGGCCTTCGTCTTCCCCGATCCCCGAATCCCGAATCCCGATCCCCGACCCCGCCCCGATCCCCGATCCCCGATCCCCGATCCCCGATCCCCGATCCCCGACCCCGGTCGACGCCATCCTCTTCAACGGTGGCGTGTTCCAGCCAAAGGTGCTGCAAGACCGGGTCGTGTCCGTGATGCGGCCGTGGTTCGAGACGCCGGACCGGCCGTGGAACCCGCTCGTCCTCACCAGCCCGTCGCTCGACCTGGCGGTCGCCTGGGGCGCGGCCTACTTCGCCTGGCTGAAGCACTCCGGCGGCCGGCGCATCGGCGGCGGCATCCCGCGCTCCTACTACGTCGGCGTCGAGGCCGGGACGCCGGAACCGGGGAAGCTGCACGTCCTCTGCGTGGTGCCCCGCCGCCTCCAGGAGGGCGAGGAGATCCACCTGCCGCAGCCCGAACTCGAACTCGCCCTCGGCGAGCCGGTGCTGTTCCCGCTGTACACGTCCACCGTCCGCGGCGACGACGCTCCCGGCGCCATCCTGAACCTGCCACCCGAGTCGCTGCTCCAGCTGCCGCCGCTCCACACGATCCTCCGCGGCGGGAAGCGGGCCGGGGCCAAGCGCGTGCCGGTCACGCTCGCCGCCAAGTGTACCGAGATCGGCACGCTGGAGCTGTACTGCGTGTCGAAGGAAGGGAACCGCTGGCGGCTGGAGTTCAACGTCCGCGACGTGCTCCGCGAGCCGACCGCCCCGGGCGAGCCCGACGACGATGCGCCGACCGGGTTCGTGGACGTGTTCCCCGAAGAGAAGGTCCAGGCGGCCGGCGGTCACGTCGCGGCGACGTTCGCGGGCGCGACGCCGGCGGTCGCCCCGGCCGAGTTGCCCAAGCTCCTCGAAACCGCCCTCGAAGCCCCCCGCGGCGACTGGCCGACCGGCCTGATCCGCCGGCTGTGGCAGTTCCTCGAAGACCACGCCGACGGCCGGTCCCGCTCGCCGCAGCACCTCGGCCGGTGGTACAACCTCGTCGGCTTCTGCCTCCGCCCCGGGTTCGGCGACCCGGTGGACCGCTACCGCGTCGAGAGCCTTTGGAAGCTCATCACCGCCGCGGCCAGCGGCCAGACCGGGACCGGCCCGAAGAAGGCCACCGTGCCCGAGGGCGGGGCCGACTACTGGATCATGTGGCGGCGCGTCAGCGGCGGGCTGAACACGGCGCTGCAACAGGCGCTGTTCGGCCGGCTCCGCCCGGCGCTCCTCCCGGCCAAGGGGAAGGCGTACAGCCGGCCGGCGGCCAACGAGTTCGCCGAGATGTGGCGGGCCGCCGCCAGCTTGGAGCGGCTCGACGCCCGGACGAAGGAACACCTCGCGGCCGCGCTGCTGAAGGAGGTCCGCAAGTCGCCGGTGCCGGTGTACGCCTTCTGGAGCCTGACCCGCCTCGGCGCCCGCGTTCAGCTGTACGGTCCGCTGAACACGCTCGTTCACCCCGAGGTGGTGGAGGGGTGGATCGACCAACTGCTGGCGTTCGAGCCGGGCAACGACAACGAGCGGAACGGCTGGCTGTTCGCGCTCGCCCAGCTGGCCCGCCGCAGCGGCCTGCGGGCGGTGGACGTGTCCGAAACGACGCGCGACCGCGTGCTGACCGTGCTGCGCGACAACCCCGGCCCGAAGGCGTGGCGGACGATGGTGGAAGAGGTGACGCAGTCCGACGGCGAGGAGCAGGCCCGGCTGTTCGGCGAGGCGCTGCCGATCGGCCTCCGGCTGGCGGGCGGGGCCGGGTAGCCGTTTCGGGCGTCGAACGGGTGCGCCGACCCGGTCGCGGGCGCACCCGGCATTGAATCGGATTGGGTCAACTTTTCGGGCAACGGAATTGACGCGGCCCCCCCGGCCGACTATCTTCAGGTTGCGCGAATGACGGGCTTTGGTCCGACGTTCGCACCTGCCAGCCTGCCCTCCCCCGCCACCGGACGCGCCCCCGCCCGGTTCCCGATCGCCCCGCCCGCGGGGGTCGCCCACCAACCTGGAAACCCGAACGGAGTCCGCCGATGAACCTGTCGCGCCTGTGCCCCGGGTCGCCGCTGAGCCGCCGGAACTTCCTCCACGTCGGCTACCTGGGCGGGCTCGGGCTGACGCTCGACCAGTTCCTCCGCGCCGAGTCCGCCGCCGCGCAGACGGGTGCGCCGGCCCGGCAGGCGCGGGCGCAGGCGTGCATCCACATCTTCATGCCCGGCGGGATGGCCCACCAGGAGAGCTTCGACCCCAAGCCGTTCGCCCCGGTCGAATACCGCGGGGAGATGGGGACCACCCAGACCAAGCTGGAAGGCGTCGTCTTCAACGAGTGCCTGACCAAGACGGCCCAGGTCGCCGACCAGATCACCGTGGCCCGGGCCATGACCCACGGCGAGGCGGCCCACGAGCGCGGCACCCACAACATGTTCACCGGCTACCGGCCGAGCCCGGCCATCACCTTCCCGAGCATGGGGAGCGTGGTCAGCCACGAGCTCGGGGTGCGGAACAACCTGCCGCCCTACGTCGCCATCCCGAACATGCCGACCAACTACGCCGGCAGCGGCTACCTGTCGAGCGCCTACGCCCCGTTCAGCCTCGGCAGCGACCCGGCCAACCCCGGCTTCCGCGTGCAGGATCTCGCCCTCCCCGGCGGCGTCACCCCGGAGCGGTTCACCAGCCGGCGGAACATGCTCGACGCGGTGAACGAGCACTTCCGCACCCGCGAGAAGTCGGACAACCTCGACGCGATGGACACCTTCTACCAGCGCGCCTACGGCCTGATCTCCAGCGAGCGCGCCCGGGCCGCGTTCGACATCAACGCCGAGGATCCGAAGGTCCGCGACGCCTACGGCCGGAACGCCGCCGGGCAGCGGCTCCTGATGGCCCGCCGGCTGGTCGAGTCGGGCGTGCGGTTCGTGACCCTCACCTACGGCGGGTGGGATCTGCACAACGGCATCGTCGGGGGCACGCGGAGCCAGCTGCCGGCGTTCGACCAGGCGTACGCGGCCCTGATCTCCGACCTGCGGGCCAAGGGGATGCTCGACAGCACGCTGGTGATGATCTCCAGCGAGTTCGGCCGGACCCCGAAGATCAACGGCACCGCCGGCCGGGACCACTGGCCCAAGGTGTTCTCGGTGGTGCTGGCCGGCGGCGGCTTCAAGAAGGGGTTCGTGTACGGCAAGTCGGACGCCACCGCCAGCGAGCCGGAGGAGGACGGCCTGACCGTCGAGGATCTGGCCCACACCGTCTACACCTGCCTCGGGATCGACGCCGACAAGCGGCTGATGAGCCCGGGCGACCGGCCCATCGACATCGTCCGCGAGGGGCACACCCGCCGCGAACTGCTGGCGTAAGAGGGGCGACCGGCTGTCTAACCGGTCCCCTCCCCCTTGAGGGGGAGGGGACCAATCCAAGAACGACGTCCGCCGTCAGTTCCGTACCCGCCCGTCACCCCGAGGCACCCCGCGATGCGGCGTTCGGTCCTTCCCGCCTTGTGCGTCCTCGCTGCGGTTAGCACCTTCTGCGACTACGCCCTGGCCGCCTCCCCCTCCCTCGGCGCCATCCAGCCCCGCGGCGGCACCCGCGGGGCGGCCGGGGTCGTGCTGACCTTCAGCGGCGCCCGCCTGGGCGACGCGCAGGAGGTGTTGGCGTACTACCCCGGCGTCACCGTCAAGAAGACCGAGGTGGTCAACGACACCACCGTCAAGGTGACGGTCGACATCGCCCCCGACTGCCGCCTCGGCGACCACGCCTTCCGCGTCCGCACCGCCACCGGCGTCTCCGACCTCCGCACCTTCTGGGTCGGCGCCCTGCCGACCCTGGAGGAGGCCGAGCCGAACAGCGAGTTCGACAAGGCCCAGCCGATCCCGCTGAACGTCACCGTGACCGGGGTCGTGCAGGGCGAGGACGTCGACTACTTCGCCGTGGACTGCAAGAAGGGGCAGCGCCTCTCCGTGGAGGTCGAGGGGATGCGGCTCGGGGTCACCTTCTTCGACCCCTACGTGGCCATCCTCGACAGCAAGCGGTTCGAGCTGGCCACCGGCGACGACTCCCCGGCCACCTGGCAGGACGGCGGCTGCTCCGTCGTGATCCCGGCCGACGGCCGCTACATCGTCCAGGTCCGCGAGAGCGCCTACGGCGGCAACGGAGCCTGCCAGTACCGGCTCCACGTCGGGAACTTTCCGCGGCCGACCGGCGTCGTACCCGCCGGGGGGAAGCCGGGCGAGGAGGTCGAACTCACCTTCCTCGGCGACCCGACCGGGCCGATCAAGCAGAAGGTGAAACTGCCCGCCGCCCCCGACCCGACGTTCCGCATCCACGCCCAGACCGGCGAGGGCATTCACCCGTCCGGGCTCGGCTTCCGGCTCGTGGATCTGCCCGGCGTGACCGAGAGTGGTACGAACAACGCCCCCGCCGCGGCCACGCCCGGGCCGGCGCCCGGTGCCTTCCACGGCGTCATCGCCAAGGCCGGCGAGGTGGACTACTTCAAGTTCCCGGCCAAGAAGGGGCAGGTGTTCGACGTGCGGGTGTTCGCCCGCCAGCTCGGCTCGCCACTCGACCCGGTGCTGAACGTCGGGGTTCTCGGCGGCCCCGGCATCGGCGGGAACGACGACAGCGGCGGTCCGGACAGCTACCTGCGGTTCACCGCCCCGGACGACAAGGAGATCGCCATCTGGGTCAGCGACCACCTCCAGAAGGGCGGCGCCGACCACTTCTACCGCGTCGAGGTCACGCCCGTTCAGCCGGTCGTGACGACCACGATCCCCCGCGTGGACGGGAACAACGCCTCCAACCAGGACCGGCAGACGATCGCCGTGCCGAAGGGGAACCGCCACGCCGTCCTGCTCCAGGCCAACCGCGCCGACTTCGGCGGGCCGCTGAACGTCGGCCTCGGCCAACTGCCGCCGGGCGTAACCGCGGCCGCCGACATGATGGACGCCGGGCTCGGCGTCGTCCCGGTCGTGTTCGAGGCCAAGGCGGACGCGGCGCTCGGCGGCTTCCTCACGCCGATCACCGCGACGCACCCCGACCCGAAGGTGACCGTGCCGAGCAAGACCGCGTTCGACGCGGTGTTCAGCCTCGGCCAGAACAACACGCCCTACGCCCGCCACCACTCCGACCGCACCGCCGTCGCCGTGACGGAGGTCGCCCCGTACCGGGTCGAGGTGGTGGAGCCGAAGGTGCCGGTGGTGCAGAACGGCTCCTACGCCCTGAAGGTGAAGGCCACCCGCGCCGAGGGCTTCAAGGGGGCGATCACCGTGTTCCCGCTGTTCACCCCGCCCGGGATGGGGATTCAGGGCTCGGCCACGATCCCGCCCGAGGCGACCGAGGTGGTTCTCGCCGTGAACGCGGCCGGCAACGCCGGCGCCCGCAAGTGGAAGACGGCCGTCACGGCCGTGTCCGACGCCGGGAAGGGGCCGGTGTGGGTCAGCAGTCAGCTGTTCACGCTGGAGGTGGCCGCGCCGCCGGTGACGCTGGCGGCCGAGCGCCCGGCGGTGGAGCAGGGGGCGAACACCCAGCTGTTCTGCAAGGTGGCGGTGGCCGCCCCGTTCGAGGGGAAGGCCAAGGTCCGCGTGCTGGGCCTGCCGGCCAAGGTGACGACCACCGAGCTGGAGCTGACGAAGGACACCAAGGAGCTCGCCTTCCCGATCACCGCCGACAAGACCAGCCCGGCCGGGAAGCACGGCGGGGTGTTCTGTCAGGTGGTACTGGAGCAGAACGGCGACGTCATCACCCTGGCGACCGGCGGCACCGAGCTGCGGATCGACGTGCCGATCGCGCCGAAGGCCGCCGCCACGCCGACCCCGCAGCCCACCCCGATGCCGCAGCCGATGCCGATGGGGCAGCCCATGCGCCGGCTGACACGCCTCGAACAGCTCCGCCAGGAGCAGGAAGCCCGCGAGCGTGCCGGCCAGCCGGCGACCCCGCCACCCGCCCCGACGCCCGCCCCGAAGAAGCCGTGAGCGCCCCCGCCCTCAAACCCCGCCTGACGTGGTGGGGCATGAGCCTCCTGGCCGCCTTCGCGGTCGCCGTCAGCCTGCTGGCGGTCCTCGGCCCCGACGGCCTGCCGAAGGACGGCAAGCAGACCGCCACCCCCTGGTACGGCTTCGTCGGCATCGGCGTCATGGGCGGGCTGATGATCCTGATCGGCGGCCACGGGGCCGCGACGCGGCAAGCCATGTCGCTGGCCGACGACCGGGAGTTCAGCGGGACGAAGGCGGTGGTGATCGGGGCGTTACAATGCGTCGGCGGTGCCGCGGCGGTGGGCCTGATGGTGTACGCCCTGGCGGCGTGTTCGGTGTGGTGAGGGTGGGGCGGGGACGTCGGTAGGATACGGTGGGACCGGGCCAGGAGGACGACCGTATGACGGACACCGCGGAACGGATCAAGACTGCCCTGCTGTCACTCCCCGTGGCGGAGCGGTTGGAGTTGCTCGTCGCCCTGGAGGACTCTCTCCCAGAACCGCCGGCCGGTCCGCCCCCCGAGTCTGCCGAGTTCGACGCCATGCTGGCCCGCCGTGTTGATGAGCTACGGTCCGGGAAGGTGCGGGGCGTGCCGGCCGACGAGGTAATGGCCCGACTCAAGGCCAAGTACGAGCGATGAAGCCGGTCGTCCTCCACCCCGAGGCCGAGGCGGAAGTCGAGGCCGCCGCGGACTACCTGGAGGAAAACCGGGTCGGTTTCGGGGAACGGTTCCGGGCCGAGGTGGACACCGCCCTCCGCCAGATCGGCGCCACCCCGACCGTGTTCTCGGAGTACCAGGGCGGACCGATCCGCCGGTATCTAATCCGACAGTTCGGGTACGGCGTCTACTTCGTCGAATTCGACGCCGCCGTGTACGTGATCGCGGTCGCCCACCAACGCCGCCGGCCCGGCTACTGGCTCGGCCGGCTCAACGAGATCTGACCCGCGAGGGCTTGCCATATGCGTCCAACAATCCTGGCCCTCGGGCTGGTCGCCTTCACCGCCCCGGCTGTCGTCGCGCAGCAACCGGCCCCACCGGCCCCCGCCCCGGCCGGGGCGAAGGTCGCCGTCTACCCGGCGGACATCAACCTCGAAACCGCCCGCGACCGGCAGGCGTTCGTCGTCCAGCTGACGCAGCCGGACGGCATCACCCGCGACGTCACCGACCAGGCTCAGGTGAGCTTCGCCAACCCCGCCCTCGCCCGGGCGGACAAGGGGACGGTCTTCCCCGTCGCCGACGGCACCACCGAGATGACCGTCGCCGTCGCCGGGCAGGCGCTCAAGGTGCCGGTGAAGGTGACACAGGCCAAGGCGGACCCGCCCGTCTCGTTCAAACGGGACGTGATGCCGGTGTTCATGCGGGCCGGGTGCAACCAGGGCGGCTGCCACGGCGCCGCCCGCGGCAAGGACGGGTTCCGGCTGTCGCTGTTCGGCTTCGACCCGGACGGCGACCACTTCCGCCTCACCCGCGAGCTCAACGGCCGGCGGATCAACCTCGCCCTGCCGAACGAGTCGCTCCTGGTGGACAAGGCGTGCGGCCGCGTGCCCCACACCGGCGGCGGCAAGCTGAAGGACGGCGACGAGTACACCCAGACGCTGATCCGCTGGCTCGAAGCCGACGCGCCCAACGACCCGGCCACCGTCGCCCTGCCGACGGCCATCGAGGTCTACCCGCCGTCCGCGGTGCTGGAGGGGAAGGGCGAGAAGCAGCGGGTCGTGGTGCGGGCCAAGTACGCGGACGGGACCGACCGCGACGTGACCTCGCTGGCGCTGTTCATGAGCAGCAACGACACCGCGGCCAAGATCGCCCCGGACGGCGACGGCTCCGTCACCGCCGGCGACCGCGGCGAGGCGTTCGTGATGGCCCGGTTCCACACCTTCACCATCGGCGTGCCGTTCATCACGCTGCCGAAGGGGCTCCAGTTCACCTGGACCAACCCGCCCGAGAACAACTACGTCGACACCCTCGTCCACGCCAAGCTCAAGAAGCTCCGCGTCGAGCCGTCCGGGACGTGCTCGGACGACGTGTTCGTCCGCCGCGTCTACCTGGACGTCACCGGCCTCCTCCCCACGCCCGAGGAGTTCGCCCGGTTCATGGTCAGCACGCTCCCCAACAAGCGGGAGTTGCTCGTGGACGAGTTGCTGGCGCGGAAGGAGTTCTCGGAGCTGTGGGTGCTGAAGTGGGCCGAGTTGCTGCAGGTCCGCAGCAGCAACGAGGTGAGTTACAAGGCGATGCTCCTGTACTACACCTGGCTCCAGGACAAGATCGCCCGCAACGTCCCGACCGACGAGTGGGTGCGGGAGCTGCTCGGGGCCAACGGCGGCACGTTCCGCAGCCCGGCCACCAACTACTACCAGCTCGAGCGGGACGTCGTGAAGGTGACGGAGAACGTCGCCCAGGTGTTCATGGGGATGCGCGTCCAGTGCGCGCAGTGCCACAACCACCCGTTCGACCGCTGGACGATGGACGACTACTACGGGTTCGCCAGCTTCTTCAGCCAGGTCGGCCGGAAGCCGGGCGACGACCCGCGCGAGGTGGTGGTGTTCAACGGCGGCGGCGGGGAGATCAACCACCCGGTCCACCGCCGGCCGATGCCGCCGAAGTTCCTCGGCGGGGCGGTCGCGGACGTGGCCGGCAAGGACCGCCGCGTCGTGCTGGCCAACTGGCTGGCCAGCCCGCAGAACCCGTACTTCGCCCGCAACCTGTCGAACATCGTCTGGGCCCACTTCTTCGGCCGGGGCATCATCGACGAGGTGGACGACGTGCGGATCTCAAACCCGCCGTCGAACGCCGAGCTCCTCGACGAGTTGGCGAAGAAGTTCACCGAGTACAAGTACGACTTCAAGCGGCTGGTCCGGGACATCTGCCTGTCGCGGGCCTACCAGCGCGACACCCGCCCCACCCCGACCAACGAGGGCGACACGCGGAACTTCGCCCGCGGCCCGATCCGCCGCATCCGGGCCGAGACGATGCTCGACGTCCTCAGCCAGGTGACCGAGACGAAGAACAAGTTCCCCGGCCTGCCGCTGGGCGCCCGGGCCGTGCAGATCGCCGACGGCCAGGTGAGCAACTACTTCCTCACCACCTTCGGCCGGCCGATGCGCGAGACGGTGTGCTCGTGCGAGGTCCGGCTGGAGCCGACGCTGAGTCAGAGCCTCCACCTGCTCAACGGCGACACGGTGGCGTCGAGCATCAGCAGGGGCGGGGTGGTGACCCGGATGCTCCAGGAGAAGCGGCCGCCGGCCTACGTCATCGAGCAGATCTACATCCGCTGCGTCAGCCGGCCGCCGCAGCCGGCAGAACTGGCCCGGCTCGTGGCCGCCGTGCAGGCCAGCCAGAACCAGCAGCAGGCGCTCGAGGACGTGTTCTGGGCGATCCTGAACTCGCGGGAGTTCATGTTCAACCACTGACGACACCCGGGCGGGCCTCGGGCAGAGGCCGCGCCGAGTTGCCCCCGGTTCACCGCCCGCCCCGCCCGGGGTTCCACCCCGGGCTACACGCCGACGTCCCTCCGGGACTCAAGCCCCGAGCCCTCCCCCCCCAACCGCCCGCCCCGATCCCCGCCCGCGACCGAGGCCCACCCTGATGCGTGTCCTGCCCTACGTCCTCCCCGTCGCCGCCGTCCTCGCCCTCGCCCCGCGCGCGGCCGCCGACCCGGCCCGGCCGACGTTCGACGAGGACGTCCTCCCGGTCCTCCGCCAGCACTGCACCAACTGCCACGGGAACGACAAGCAGAAGGGCGACCTCAACCTCGCCTCCTACGCTGCCATGCAGAAGGGCGGCTCGTCCGGCGCCGTCGTCGTCCCGGGCGACGTGGGCAAGTCGCGCATCTACACGCTCACGGCGCACGTCGAAGAACCGAAGATGCCGCCGAGCGGGAACAAGGTTCCGGACGCGCAGATCAACCTCCTCAAGTTGTGGGTCGAGCAGGGCGGGCGGGAGAACGCCGGGAGTAAGGCCCCGGTCGCGGCCAAGACCGCGGCCATCGGGCTGAAGTCGGTGGTGAAGGGCCGCCCGCCCGGCCCGCCGCCCATGCCGGCCGCCGGGAAGCTGGCCCTCGACCCGGTCGTGACCACCCGCCGACCCGGGGCCGTGCTGGCGCTGGCCGCCAGCCCGTGGGCGCCGCTCGTCGCCGTCGGCGGGCAGAAGCAGGTTCTCCTCTACAACTCGGACAGCGGCCTGCTCGCCGGCGTGCTGCCGTTCCCGCACGGGCAGGTGAACAGCGTCCGCTTCTCGCGGAACGCGCAGTTCATCCTGGCCGCCGGCGGCCGCGGCGGCCAGCTGGGCAAGGCCGTCCTGTACCGCGTCGAGACGGGCGAGAAGGTCACCGAGGTCGGCATCGAGAACGACGCCATCCTCTCGGCCGACATCTCCGCCGACCAGACCCAGATCGCCGTCGGCAGCTCGTCCAAGATGGTGCGCGTGTACGCCACCGCGGACGGGTCCGTCCTCCGCGAGATCAAGAAGCACACCGACTGGGTCACGACCGTCGAGTACAGCCCGGACGGCGTGCTCCTCGCCACCGGCGACCGCAACGGCGGGCTGTTCGTGTGGGAGGCGTTCACCGGCCGGGAGTACTTCAGCCTCCGCGGCCACACGGCCATGATCACCGACCTGTCGTGGCGGGACGACTCGAACGTGGTGGCGTCCGCGAGCGAGGACGGGACGGTCCGGCTGTGGGAGATGGAGAACGGGAACAACCTCAAGAACTGGGCCGCCCACCCGGGCGGGGCGGCGGGGGTGCGGTTCACCCACGAGGGGAAGCTGGCCAGCACCGGCCGCGACCGGGTGACGAAGCTGTGGGACCAGAACGGCGCCGTGCAGAAGCAGTTCGAGGCGCTGCCGGACCTCGGCCTGCGCGTGGCCGTGACGCACGAGAACGCCAAGGTGGTCGGCGGCGACTGGTCCGGGGCGGTAAAGGTGTGGAACGCCGCCGACGCCAAGACGCTGGCGTCGCTCGACGCGAACCCGCCGCCGGTCGCGGAGCGGGCGAAGCGGGCCGAGGCCGCGGTGGCCGCCGCCGACGCCAAGACCAAGGCCGCCCAGGCCGCGTTCGACGCCGCGACCGCCAAGGCCAAGCAGGCGGCCGACGCCCACGCCGCCGTGAACGCCGCCGCCGCCAAGCTCGCCGCCGACATGACGACCGCCCAGAAGCAGGTGGCCGACCTGACGCCAGTGGTGACCACGGGCAAGGCGGCGGTAGACGCGGCGAAGGCGGAGGCCGACAAGCTCGGCCCGCCCTCGGCCGCGGCCGGGAACAAGGTCGCCGCCGCCGAGGCCCAGCTGGCGGCCGACACCGCCGCCGCGAAGATGCTGGCCGACGCCGCCGCGAAGGCGCCGGCGAACCCGGACCTGGCCGCGGCGGCGAAGAAGGGGGCGGAGACCGCGACGGCCCGTCAGAAGGAGCTGGAAGGCGCGAAGGCCGCGGCCGGGGCCGCCGCCGCGGTGCTGAAGGTCGCGGCGGACAAGCACGCCGCCGTGACCAAGACCTTCACCGACACCTCGACCGCCCTGGCCAACGCCCAGAAGACAGTGGCCGCGGTGGCTCCGATGGTGAAGCCGGCGACCGATGCGGTCCCCCCGGCGAAGGCTGCTGCGGACGCCGCCGCAGCGGCGGTAGCCCCGACGCGGGCGGCCTTCGACGCCGCCACCGCCGAATTGAGCGCCGCCCGGGCCGCGCTGACGCAGTTGCAGACTGCGGCAGCACCGCCGGCGAAGAAGTAGGCGACGTTCGGAAGCTCTCGTGGTGCAAACCTTCGCGTCAATCCGGGGCCGGCCGACATGGATCGTCGGTTGGCCCCACAGTGGCTGGCGTGCCGCCGACCCGTCAGAGGGTGGGGCCAAGCAGTTGCCGTTCAACTTCGACATTACCGACGACGGAGCCGGCCACTTTCTGCTGGTCTACTACTCCACCGACGGGGTCTACTCGGCTGACACCTGGCACCCGACTCAGGACGAGGCGCGTGCATCCGCCGAAGTGTTCGGCATCCAGCGGTCAGAGTGGGGGCCGCCGCGCTAGCTCGTTCTCCGCCCGAGTTGTCGCCCCACTTCCTGACGTCCGGCCCCCGGATCGTCACAGACTACCACACGTTATCACCCCCGGTCCGGCCCTCCACGCCGAGGTAATAACGGTTATCGCTTCCGCTTCAGACGTATCGTGGCAATGGACTCCACCCTACCATCCCCGCTTGGCCCCCTCGTGCGTTCCCCTCTGTGTCCTGTGCCGGAGGTGCGGAAGTTCCGCACCTGAAGATTGCATGAATATCGATCTCTCCCGAAGACCGCACAGGGCGCCCGAGAGGATGTTCGCATCGTTGCGCTGGTAAAGATTGCCAGTGTGGCGGCCGGAGTATCACGCCTCGGACCGGTCGGGCGCCCTGCCTCGGGTATGGACTCGCCCGACTCGGCATCATGCGAAGCTCGGGACGAACCTCCACCCATGCCTTCGCTTTCCCTGATTCGTCCTTCGCCCTTCGTGCTGGCATCCGGTTCCCCGGGGTCGTACAGTGGCGGGAACCCACCCCACCCGGAGGCTCTCCCCCGTGTCCCGGCTCCTCCCCGCGCTCGCCGCAGCCCTCGCCGTCGCCGTCGGCATCGCCGGCCAGACGGTACTCTCCCCCGCCCCAGCCGCCGCCCAGGACAAGGCACCCGCCACCAAGGCCGCCCCCAAGATCAGCTGGAAGAAGACCGTCCTCGACACCAAGTTCCGGTCCGAGGGCGTGGCCGCCTTCGACGTAAACAAGGACGGCAAGGTCGACGTGCTCAACGGCGAGTATTGGTACGAGGCGCCGAACTGGACGCCGCACGAACTCCAGCCGGTCAAGGACCACGGCGACCCCCAGCGGAACTACAGCAGGGTGTTCTGCTGCTGGGGCGAGGATCTCAACGGCGACGGCTTCCAGGATCTCATCGTCATCGACTTCCCCGGCGTGCCGTGCTACTGGATGGAGAACCCGAAGGGCCAGTCGAAGGGGGCCGACGGCAAGGCTCTCCACTGGAAGAAGCACACCATCTGGCACTCGGCCTGTAACGAAACCCCGCTCTACACCGACCTGCTCGGCACCGGCAAGCGGGTGCTGGTGATGGGCTTCCAGCCCGAGGGGAAGAAGACTGACGGGAACGAGGGGCGGATGGCCTACTTCACCCCGAACCCGACGGACCCCTACGCCAAGTGGGTGATGCACCCGCTCAGCACCGACCCCGGCCCGGGCAAGGCGGCGCCGGGGAGCAACCGGTTCAGCCACGGCCTCGGCGTCGGCGACGTCAACGGCGACAAGCGGAAGGACGTCCTCTGCACGAACGGCTGGTGGGAGCAGCCGGAGAAGGCCGACGGCACCACCCCGTGGGCGTTCCACCCGGCCAACCTCGGCCCCGCCTGCGCCGACATGCACACCTGGGACATGGACGGCGACGGCAAGGCCGACGTGATCTCCAGCTCGGCCCACCAGTTCGGCATCTGGTGGTTCAAGCAGCGGCCGGCCGCTGCCCCCGGGATGCACCCGGCGTTCCAGCAGATGCCCCTGTTCCCGATGCTCGTCAGCGAGACGCACGCCGCCCACTTCGTGGACATCGACGGCGACGGCCTGCCCGACCTCGTCACCGGCAAGCGGTTCTGGTCCCACGGCCGCAACGAGCCGGGGGCGGACGCGCCGGCGATGATCTACTGGTTCAAGAACACCCGCACCCCGGACGGCATGACCACCTTCACCCCCATGCCGATCGACGACGACAGCGGCATCGGCACCCAGTTCGAGGTGACCGACATCAACGGCGACGGCCTGCTCGACATCGTCTCGTCGAACAAGAAGGGCGCCCGCGTCATCGTCCAGGTGCGAGAGTAACCGTGTCGTTCCCGGCCGGGCGGAACCCGCGAGGGCTCTGCCCGGCCCCGTCACCCACTTCCGGGGGTCGTCTCACGCGATGCCGTTCTCGCCTCGTGGCACGACCGGCTGGACGGCCCCCGCGATCCTGCTGTTCGCACTCACCCTGCTTAACTTCCTCCGCCAGCTGCCGGAGGTCCACTCCCTCGGGGCCGTCGTATTCGGCGACCCCGGGCTCGGTCTCGCGGTGGACGCCCTCCTCGACGATGGCCGCGTCCCGACCCGCGACTTCGCGTACTTCTACGGCCTCCTCGGCGTGGCGACCGACCGGGCGTGGTTCGCCCTGTTCGGCCGCACGGCCGAGGCCGACACGCTACTCCTGTTCGCCTGCAACCTGCTCCTCGCCTGGGGGCTGCTCCGCTTCGGGAGGGCAGTCGAGTTGCCCGGCCCGGCCCGCTGGCTCCTGGTCGTCGGGGTGCCGGTGGCGGTGATGCCGCTCCGCTACACCAGCCCGACCCACGCCCTCGACGCCGCTCTGCTCGCCCACGCCCTCGCCTGGCACGCCCGCGGCCAGCTGAGGGCGGCGTTCGCGGCGGCGGTCGTTGGGGTGTTCGTGAAGTCGGCCCTGGTGTCCGTCTACGCCACCGGCCTGCTCGCCCTGATCCTGTTCGGCCCCCGCTGCGCCCCGGTCAGCTGGCGAACCCGGCTCCGCGAGTTGATCCCGGGAGCGGTGCTGGGATCGCTCATCGCAGCCGTCCTGGTCAGCTGGTTCGGCGTGGAGCCGGTGCTGAAGACGCTGTTCCCGCTGGCCGGGGCGAAGACCTACGAGGGCGAGCGGTACGGGTTTTTCTTCGGGATCGGCCGGCGGTTCTGGCTGCCGGACAACCCCAGCCCGGTCTACTACCTGTTCGGCCCGGCCGGGTTCTGGTTGCTAGCCTCGGTGGTGGGGCTGGCCGGGGTGCCGGGACTGGTACGCGACCGCCGCATCCCACGGGCGACGGCCGTACTGGCGTGCGTCGGGCTGCACGCCGCGTTCGTGTGCCTGCTGTTCGGGAATGAGCTGTCGTGGCTCTACTACTCGTTCCTGCCCGTCCTCGGGGCAGCAGGCGTGGTCGGCCGGTGGGTCGCTGCTGGCGTGGCGCCGCGCTGGCTGGTGGTAGGGTTACCGCTGCTCGCGGTGTGCGGGTGGGTGGGCTTTGCGGTCCACGGCGCGAGCCTGTGGAAGGACCGCGTGCAGACCGATGCCACCGGCCGGCTGTTCGCCCCCCCGGCGGACGCGGAGGCGTGGGCCGGCGTGCGTGCCTTGGCGGCCCGTGAGAAGGTGCTGGTGCTGACCCCGTCCGGGGCCGGGCGGGTGATCTTCCCAGAGATCGACAGCGTTCGTTCGTCGGCCCTACTCCCGGTCGTTGCCCCGGCGGCGGAGGTGGACGACCTCCTCGCCCGGCTGAAGGTGGCGGACGTGGTGGTGGTCCACGACGTCACCGGGCCGATGTTCGAGCGATGGCCGCCGTTCGCGGCCGAGTTGGCGCAGTTCGCCGAAGTGCCGGAACTACGAGGGGAATCGTTCCGGGTGCTGCGGCGGGTGCGGAACGCGGTGTAGGGTGTGTCGCACCCGAACCCCTGTCCGCCGCGTTGTGTCCGTCGGTCGCCACGCCGACCCGCCCGCCATAAGATGTCCCCCGACCTCGACTCACGCTCCCGAAAGGCCCGCGCATGCGGCACGTGCTCTCCGCCCTGGTCCACAACCAGCCCGGGGTTCTGGCCAACGTCTCCGGGATGCTCGCCTCCCGCGGGTTCAACATCGACAGCCTCGCCGTCGGCGAGACGGAACACCACAACCTCTCCCGCATGGTGTTCGTCGTCCACGGCGACGACACCGTCATCGACCAGATCCGCAAACAGCTGGACAAGCTCGTGCCGGTCGTCCGGGTGGACGACGTCAGCGCCGAGAACTTCGTCGAGCGCGACCTGATGCTCATCAAGGTCACCTGCCCGGCCGAGAAGCGGCCCGAGATCTTCCAGCTGACCGAGAGCTTCCGCGGCCGGGTGGTGGACATCCAGCACGCCAACGTGATGATCGAGGTCAGCGGGACTGAGGGGAAGATCGAGGCGTTCATCGAGCTGATGCGGCCCTACGGGATTCTCGAACTGGCCCGCACCGGGCGGATCGCCCTGGTCCGCGGGGACGCCAAGCCGCAGGTCGCGGCCGAAGGAACGTAACGGGAAAACGCGAAGCCCGAAATTCGAAACTCGAACCTGCCCTTTGTTCGGGTTCGAGTTTCGAATTTCGGGCTTCTGTCCGAGTTCCAAGAGGGGGGGACGTGAGCACCGCCGAGCCCGCCAAGATCGTCCTGCCGACCCGCCGGCTCGACCCGGCCCTGGTCGACCTGCTCCGCTCGCTCAAGCCGGGCGACAAGGTTCGCATCGAACAGACCGTTCGGGTCGGCTCACGGACGTGGCCGGCGACCACCGAGGGCACGTTCCGCGGCATCGCTTACCTGGAAACCGGCATCACCACCGAGCGGGTGAAGGACGACGACCTCGTCGTCCCCGTGGTCCGGTTCACCAAGCCGAACGGCGAACTCAGCAGCATCGCCATTGACGAGAAGACGAAGGTGGCCAAGCTGTAGGCTGGCTCGGGGCTTGGAGCCCGGCAGGGCGGGAAGCGTGTAGCCCGGGGTGAAACCCCGGGCGGGCGACGGATGAGTCCGGAGGCGATGCCACACGATTTCCGCCGCCGACGGCGGAAGTCGGTGGTGTTCGAGGGGCAACGCAGAACAGACACCGCCGAGGCCCGCCCGGGGTTTCACCCCGGGCTACACGCTTCCCGCCCTACCGGGCTCCAAGCCCCGAGCCAGGGAAACAGCCGGCCGCTCGTCAAGTACCGTCCACTCGCCCCCCGTCACTACCGCGCCTCCGCCTCCACCGGCACACCGACCGTCGCGCCGCCGTCCAGGTCGGTGCGGAGGCGGAGTTCGCGGGCCACCCCGCCGAGCCGGGTCGGGTCGAACCGGACGGTCACCACCTGGAGGGGGAGGGGCGTCGAGGTGGACGGCAGCTCGACCGTCACCCCGTCGCCCGCGCCGTCCACGCCGAGGACGCGGAACGGCCGGGCGGCCCGTACCAGCACCCGCTGCGACGCCGACTGGCCGATCGCCACCGGCTCGAACCGGACCCGCGCCGGCGCCACCTCCAGCGGCACCGCCACCGCCCCGGACACCGCCAGCGCGATCACCGGGTTGGCCGGGTCGTTCGTCCGCAGCGTCAGCTGTTCGGCCAGCGGGCCGGGCGGGGCGGTCGGCTTCAGAGCCACCGTCACCGCGTACTCGGCCCCGCCGCGGAGCGGGCCGCCCCGGCTCGTCTCGGTCACCTGCACGTCGAGCGGCCCCTGCGGGGACACCACCTCGGTGATCTTCCAGTCCCGCATCCGCCCCTTGTACTCCACCTTCACCGCCTGCGACGCCTTCGTGCCGGGGGTCACCGTGCCGAACCCGACCGCCCCGGGGTTCACCGCCACCTCCGTCTTGCTCACCGCGCTGACGCGGATCACGGCGGTGGAGACGAACTTCGGCCCGAAGGTGACGTAGAACGTCTGCGAGTTGGAACCCACGAACTTGCCGGCGTTCATGGTCACGGTGAACGGCCCGGACTCGTTCGGCTGGAGCACCTTCGACAGCGGGACGAAGTCGAGGCAGGTGCAGCTCTTCCGCACCTCCACGACCTGCACCGGGGTGTCGTAGATGTTGGTGACGGTGAAGGTGTGCGTGCAGACGGTGCCGTGGGGGACGTCGCCGAAGTGGTGGGTGATGACCGGGGGCGGAGCCTGGTCGCGCTTCTCGCCGATGTCCGGGAGGAAGAACTTGTTCGCCCACGGCGCCGGGGGCGCCGGCGGGGTCGCGGCCGGCTGACCCCCGGCCGGCGCCGCCAGGCCGACCGCCGCCGCTACCAACCCGAGTGCCCGCCTCATCCGAACGCCTCCTGCTCACGCCCCGGCGGCGCCGTCCGCCGGGCATCCCATCCTATGCATCGGCCGGCCCGGGAAGCCGGCATTCGGGGTTGATCCCGCCCGCCGGCAGGAACCCGCCCCGCGACGGCCGGCGTGCGCCGGTCGGGCCGGTTCCGCGGCCGGCGGCACGGCCGCTACAACCCGCAGGGTCAGCGCCACGCGCGCGGGATGCTCTCGCCCGGCTCGCGGCGGATGACCGGGTGGCGGTCGAGCCCGAGCGCCGGGACCAGCCAGTCGTGCGTGGCCGCCCCGCCGATGAACGCGCCGTCCCGCAGGTACTTCTCGGCCAGGTTGCTCGTGCCCGGCTCGCCGACCCGGATCACCGGCTGCCGGTAGCGGCACACGACCGGGTCGGCGAAGGTGACCGCGTGGACGCAGTGGATGACCTCGCGGTTGTGGCCGGCCGAGTCGAACGACCGGAACCGGACCGCCCCGGTGCGGAGCAGCGCGGCCTGCTCGCACGCCAGCCGGTAGCGCCCGGCGTCCACCTCGAACGGCCCCCACAGGGACACCTGGCCGTTGTTCGCGGCCATGATGGCGAGCGTCTCGTCGAGTGACCAGTTGCGGCCGGTGCTGCTGCGGATCTTCCACGGGCGGACGCGGGCGTCGGCCGGGAGCCAGCTGATGGTCGTCGTCTCCAGCGTCACCGGGCCGGCGCCGGTGGGCGTGGCCTTCACCCAGGTGGCCCAGGTGTGGGCGGTGCGCGGGATGAACGGCACCGACTGCCCGCCGAACAGGAGGAAGTAGTAGCGCGTCCCGGGCGGGTCGGCCGCGGCGGGGCCGGCGGCGAGGGCGAGGGCCGCGAGGGTGAACAGACCGCGTGTCATGGTGCGACCCGGGCGGGGGGGCGACGTCTCACCCGCGAAGCGTACCCCCTGCCGCGTCCTTGCGCCGCCGGCCCGGCCGGCGGGCGCGGGAACGAGGGGCCGGCCGGGCCGGCGGCGCGGGTCGTGCCGGGCGGGTGCCCCCTATCCGTCCCGCGCCCGCCCGGGTACACTCGCCCCAACGATCAATCCGGACCGGGGGGCGGACCATGCGGGGCGGCACGGGGCGGCGGGCCGGGCGGGCGGTGCTGGCGCTGCTGGTCGGGCTCCTGGCGGGCGTGTGGGTCGGCGGCGGGCTGGTGTGGGTGTTCAACCGGGGCAAGTTCCAGGAGGCCGCCGGGCGGGTGGCCGACGTGTCGCTCGCCCCGGCCGAGGAACTCGCCCTCGTGCCGGCCGACGCCGCCGGGTTCGTCCACGTCCGGGCCGCCGACCTGTGGAAGACCGAGGCCGTCGCCGACTACCGCCGCGTCCTCGGCAAGGCCGGCGACGACGCCCTCAGGGCTCTCGACGAGGGCTTCTCCCCCGCCCCGTCCACCCTCGACCGGGTCACGGTGATCGGCCTCGCCCCGCCCCCCCCGGCGAAGGGCCGGGGCGGCCCCAAGGACGATGCGCCCGCACCGGGGGTGGACGCGGTCGCCGTCCTCACCTTCTCCGCCCCGTTCGACCTCGCCAAGGTCCGGGAGGCCAACCTCCCGAAGGCGCAGAAGGTGGTGGTCGGCGACAGCGACGTGTGGGCCGACGACTCCGGGGTCGCCCTGTCCGCCCGGGGCGACCGGACGCTGGTCGTCGGCCGGGCGCCGGCCGTGCGGGCACTCCTGCTCAGCGCCAAGACCCCGGACGGCCCCCTCACGCCGGCCCTGAAGTTGGCGGCGGCCGGCAGCCGGCACGTGGTCGGCGGGCTGAACCTGAAAGCCTTCCCCCTCCCGGCGGACTTCAAGAAGTCTCTCCCGCCCGAGGTCGTCCCGGTCCTGCGGGCGGAGGCGCTGGCGCTGGGGGTGGTGGTCGGCCGGGGGGTGCGGCTCGACCTGCGGGCCGCGTACAAGGACGACGCGAGCGCCGAGGAGGCCGAGAAGCAGCTGCGGAAGTCGGCCGAGGCCGGGCGAAAGTCGCTGGAGGAGGCGAAGGCGAAGATGCTGACGGCGGTGGCCGGGCGGGAGGGCGGGCCGAAGCCGCGCCCGGCGGCCGACCTGCCGGAAGCCGTCGGCGGGCTGTTCGCGCTGGGGACGATCGCCACGCTGGACGAGTGGCTGGACAAGCTGCCGCTGGTGCGGACCGGGCCGGAGCTGTCGGCGGACGTGACGGTGGAGTCGGTCGGCGGCGCGTACGCCGCGGCGGCGGTCGGGCTGCTACTCCCGGCGGTCGAGAAGGTCCGCACGGCGGCCGCCCGGACGAGTGGTCAGGCCAACCTGCGGCAACTCGCCGTCGCCATGCACCTCTACCACGACACCCACGGCAGGTTCCCGGCCGCGGGGCTGACCAGCCCGCCGAACGCCGCCCGCGGGAAAGCGCTGCTGAGCTGGCGGGTGGCGGTCCTGCCGTTCATCGGCGAGCAGGCGCTGCACGGGCAGTTCAAGCTGGACGAGCCGTGGGACGGGCCGAACAACATCAAGCTCCTGCCGCGGATGCCGCGGGCGTTCGCCAGTGTGGGGGCGCCCGCCCCGCCCGGGAAGACGCGCTACCAGGTGTTCGTGGCCCCGGACAACTCCCCGGTGCGGACGCTGTTCGGCCGCACCCAGGGCCGGAACCTGGCGGCCGCCCCGGACGGCGCCATGAGCACCATCATGATCGCCGAAGCGACCAACCCGGTGGACTGGACGAAGCCGGAGGATCTGACGCTCCTCGTAAACGGCCCGATCCCGCCGCTCGGTCTGCCCGGGGCGCCCGGGTTCAACGCCGCGATGGGGGACGGGATGGTTCGCTACTTCCCCCACACGGTCCCGGCCAACACGCTCCGCGCGCTGATCGGTGCGGACGACGGTGAGGTCGTCCCGGACAACTGACCGGCCGCCCCAGGTGAACGCCGGCCGGGGCCTCCCGGCCGGCCATTCCGGCCCCATTCCGCCACCCAAGAAGTCGAACAGCCCCGCCACCCGTCCGAAGGGAGGGCGGCCCCGGCCCTCCGCCCCGGTCGGTACAATTCCGTCGGCCGCACGGGCTGCTCGCGGCGGACGCGGAGGGGGGCGTGGGTCGCTACCGTTTCGCCGGGTACGCCTGGCCGCTCGTCGGGCTCGGGGGGCTGATCGCCGCCACGGGGCTCGTCAGTACGTGGGCCATCAACCGCGTGCAGTCGGACCTCGCCCGGGCGATCCGGCACGACGTCGCCCGGCTCGAAGCCGCCCAGGAACTCCAACTGCGGCTGCGCCAACTCCGGCTACACGCCGTGCTGGCCGCGGCCGACCCGTCCCCGGGGCGCCGCCGCGAGGTGGCCGACGACCGCCGGCTCGTGGAGGCCGCCCTCGCCGCCGCCCGCCGCGAGGCCGACGCCCCGGACGACCACCGCCTCCTCGACACCATCGCCCGCGGTTACGACGAGTACGAGGACCGGTTGGACGTGGGCGCCGACGGGCAACCCCTGTCCGGTGGGCCGCTGCTGCGGTGGGCTGATGCACACCCGGTGCGGGGGCTCCTCGTCCCGTGCCGCGAGTTGGGTGATCGCCAGCGGGAGCGGATGGACGCGACCCTCGCCCGGACCGAGGAACAGACCCGTTGGGCCGGGGGGGTGCTGCTCGCCCTCGGGCTGACCGGGGCGCTCGGCGGGGTGGTCAGCGGGTACGCCACCGCCCGGGGGCTGAACCGCCGCACCGCCCATCTGTCGGTCCGCGTCCGGGCCGTTCAGGCGCAACTCGACCAGGAGGTCGGCGCGCTGACCGTCGAGGGGTCGCCCGACCCGGCCGACCTGGACGCCCGGCTCGACCGGGTCGTGGCCCGGGTGACGGAAGTGTGCCGGCGGCTCCAGGAGCAGGAGCGGACCCTCCTCCGGGCCGATCAGCTGGCGGCGGTTGGCCGGTTGGCGGCCGGCGTCGCGCACGAGATCCGTAACCCGCTGACCGGGATCAGCTTCCTGGTTGAGGGGGCGACACGGCCCGGGAACCCGACCCCGCTCACTGACGAGGATCTCCAGCTGATCCACGCCGAGGTGCTGCGGATCGGGCGGACGGTGCAAGGGCTCCTCGACTTCGCCCGCACCCCGCCCCTCGACCGCCGGCCCCATGACCTGCGCGACCTCGTGGCCGAGGCCGCCGGTCTGGTCCGCGGGCGGGCCGGGGCCAAGGCCGTGGCCGTCCGTGTGGAGGCGCCCCCCGCCCCGGTGACCGCCGCCGTGGACCGCGACCAGTTCCTGTCCCTCGCCACCAACCTCCTGTTCAACGCCATCGACGCCTCACCTCCCGGTGGCGAGGTGGCGGTCGCGCTCGGGCCGGCCGCGGGGACCGCGACCGTTCAGCTGGAGGTGGCCGACCGCGGGCCGGGGATCGACCCGGCGGTGGAGAGTCGGCTGTTCACTCCGTTCGCCACTACCAAGCCGACCGGGACTGGTCTTGGCCTCAGCGTCGCCCGCCGGGCGGCCGAAGACCACGGCGGCACCCTCGCGGCGGCCCCCCGGCCGGGCGGCGGGGCCGTGTTCACCCTCACCCTGCCGACCCTCGGGGGACCGGATGCCGACCCTCCTGGTCGTTGACGACGAGCCGATCATCTGCCACGCCTTCCGCCGGGTACTCGCCCGGCCGGAGTTGGAGGTGATCACGGCCGGGACCGTCGCCGCCGGCTGGCGGCGGGTGGCGGACGACCGGCCGGATGTGGTGGTCGTGGACGTTCAACTACCGGACGGGTCGGGGCTGGACCTGCTCGACCGCGTCCGGGCGGCCGACCCGCGCCGGCCGGTGATCGTCATCACCGCCCACGGGACGACCGACACGACCATCGAGGCCATGAAGCGGGGCGCCTTCGACTACCTCACCAAGCCGCTCGACCTCGCCCACACGACCGCCCTGCTGACCCGGGCGGTCGAGGCGGCCCTGCTGATGCACGAGCCGGCCGCACTCCCCGACGACCCCGGCGGCGACCGGCTCGTCGGCCGGTCGGCCGCCACCCGTGAGATGTGCAAGCAGATCGGCCGGGTCGCCGCGCAGGACGCCAACGTGCTGATCCTCGGCGAGAGCGGGGTGGGCAAGGAGCTGGTGGCGCGGGCGGTGTACCAGCACAGCCGACGAGCCGACCGCCCGTTCCTGGCCATCAACTGTGCGGCCATCCCGGAGGGGTTGGTCGAGAGCGAACTGTTCGGGCACGAGCAGGGCGCGTTCACCGGAGCCGACCGCCGCCGGGTGGGGAAGTTCGAGCAGTGCGGCGACGGCACCCTGCTCCTCGACGAAATCGGCGACCTCCCCCCCGCCGCCCAGGCGAAGATGCTCCGCCTCCTCCAGGACCAGACGTTCGAGCGGGTCGGCGGGAACCAGCCGGTGAATACCCGGGTGCGCGTCCTGGCGGCGACCAACCAGGATCTCGACCGGCTCATCGCCGCCGGCCGGTTCCGGGCCGACCTGTACTACCGCCTCCAGACCGTGACAGTGCGGGTGCCCCCGCTCCGCGACCGGCGGGCCGACATCCCGGAACTGGCCCACCACTTCCTGTTCCGCTACGCCCGCGAAGCCGACCGCGCCGTCACCGGCTTCACCCCGGACGCCCTCGACCGGCTGTGCGGCTACGACTGGCCGGGGAACGTCCGCGAGCTCCAGAACCGCGTCCGCGGGGCCGTGTACCGGGCCGCCGGTGGACTGGTCGGCGCCGACGACCTCGCTGCCGAGACCCCGGCCACCCTGCCGCCGGCCCCGGGGTTCGACCCGAACGGGCTGATCGAGCCGCTCCTCGCAGCTGGCGCGACTGACCTCCACGCCCGGGTTCTCGGTGTGGTCGAGCGGGATCTGTTGACCCGCGTGCTGCGGCACGTCCACGGCCACCAGGGGCGGGCCTGCGAACTCCTCGGCATCAGCAGAACGACCCTCCGCGGGAAGCTCCGCGACCACGGGATCGCCCTCGACAAGGTCGTACTCGACGACGCCGAGGACACGCCCGGACGTTGATAGGAATTAGCCCGGCGCGCCAGCTTCTATCACCTCTGCAACCCCTCCGATTTCGCCTCGAACTCTGCAACCGCTAGCAGTTGAATCGCTTGCGTCGTCCGCTGAGGTTGGCACGGCTCGTGCTGTCGGCACGACCCTGCGCCCGCCGTGCCGGCCCGCGCACCCCCGGGGGTCACGATGGGCCTCGTCCGGCTCGCCATCGGCAACATCTACGGCGTCGTCGTCTTCGCCCTGGTCCTGATGGTCCTCGGGGCGGTGGCGATCGTCTCCATCCCGGTGGACATCCTGCCGGCCTTCCGCGTCCCGGCGGTGCAGGTTCTCACCTACTACAACGGGATGCCGGCCGGGTCGGTGGAGAAGACCATCACCAACCGCGTCGAGCGGTGGGTGAATCAGGCGCCGGGGGTGAAGTCGGTCGAGTCGCGGAGCGTCCCCGGGGTGAGCGTAGCCCGGGTGATCTTTCGCGAGGACATCGACCCGAATGCCGCCCTCACCATGAGCAACTCCCTCGCCCTCGGGACGTTGCCCACCCTCCCCCCGGGCACCCTCCCGCCGGTCGTCCTCCCCTTCGACCCCACCGGCACCCTCCCGCTCGGCATCCTCACCGTCAGCAACCCTGGGCTGAGCGAGACCGGGGTGAAGGATCTGGCCCGGATCGACGTGCGCAACCTCCTCGGCGGCGTGCCGGGCGTGGTGGCCCCGGTCGTGGTCGGCGGGAAGGACCGGACCATCCTCGTCTACCTCGACCCGAAGAAGCTCCAGGCCCGCAACCTGTCCGCCACCGACGTAGTCCGCGCCCTCCAGGACCAGAACCTGATGGCCTCGCCCGGGGCCGCCTACTTCGGCGACACCCAGGTGCTGCTCGACACCAACGCGATGGTCGCCTCCGTCGCCGACCTGGACCTGATCCCCGTCCGCGTGCCCGGCGGCGAGGTGGTGCTGCTGGGCGACGTCGGCCACGCCGAGGACGCCGCCGCGATCCAGACGTCGCGCGTGCGGGTGAACGGCCGGCAGCAGGTGTTCGTGCCGATCTACCGCCAGGGCGGGGCCAGCAGCCTGGCGGTGGCCGACGGGGTGCGTGCCGCCGTCCCGGGGATCGAGTCCCGCGTCGCCGACGGCACGAAACTCGACTTCGTGATCGACCAGTCGGAGTACGTCCGCAAGTCGATCGAGAGCCTGGTCCACGAGGGCGTCGTCGGGGCGATCCTGGTGTCGCTGATGATCCTGGTGTTCCTCGGCGACTGGCGGATGACGGTGATCGCCTCGCTGTCGCTGCCGCTGGCGATCCTGGGGGCGATGATCGGCCTCCGCGCGACCGGCGAGACGATCAACGTGATGACCCTCGGCGGCCTGTTCCTGGCCATCGGCCCGCTCGTGGACAACGCCATCGTGGTGCTGGAGAACACCCACCGCCACCTCGGCATGGGGAAGCCGCCGGCCCGGGCCGCGGCCGACGCCTGCGGGGAGCTCACCCTCCCGGTGCTGGTGGCGACGCTGGCGCTCATCATCGTGCTGTGCCCGGTGGCACTCACGCCGGGCGTGGGCGGGTTCCTGTTCAAGCCGCTGACGTTCGCGGTCGCCTTCGCCATGCTCGCGTCGTTTGCGCTGAGCTGGACGTTCGTCCCGGCCCTGTGTGCCAAGATGCTCAAGGGCCACGCGCACCACCCGGGTCCGGAGGGAGGAGTAAGGAGAGGGGAGGGGGGAGGGGGGAGTGAGGTGAACGGAGTGGCCCACGGCCCCCCTCCCCACCGCTCCCTGTACGCCCGCATCAGCGGCGCCATCGACGCCGCCGGCCGGGGGTACGCGGCGCTGCTGGGGGCGGCGCTGCGGCACCGGTTCCTCACGCTTGGGCTGGTGTTCGGGGTGTTCGCCGGCTCGCTGGCGCTGTTCCCGCGGATCGGCCAGGAGTTCTTCCCGCAGGTGGACGCCGGGCAGATCACCCTCACCGTGCGGGCGCCGTCCAGTAGCCGGCTCGACGCCACCGAGCGGCGGGTCGCGGAGGTGGAGGCGTTCATCGAAAAGACGATCCCCGCCGCGGAGCGCGAGATGATCGTCACCGAGATCGGCCTGACGCCGGACTGGTCGGCCGCGTACACGCAGAACGCCGGCCAGATGGACGCCGTCGTCCGCCTCCAGCTCTCGCCCGGGCGGACGAGGAGCGCCCAGGAGTACGCGGTGCTGCTGCGGCACGCGCTGGCCGCCGAGCCGACGTTCGCCGACCTGCGCATCGCCTTCGACACCGGCGGGATGGTCACGGCCGCGCTCAACTTCGGCGCCTCGTCGCCGATCGACATCGAGGTCACCGGCGGGAAGGGCGAGGAGGCGATGACCGCGGCCCGGATGGTGCGCGAGCGGGTGGCCCGCGTCCCGGGCGCGGCCGACGTGCGCGTGCAGCAGCGGACGGACGCCCCGTACCTGATCCTCGACGTGAACCGCGTCCGCGCCGCCGAGGTCGGGCTGACCGCCCGGGACGTGGTCCTCCAGGTGGTCGCGGCGATGAACAGCAGCACCTCGATCAGCAGGAACTTCTGGATCGACGTCAAGAGCGGGAACCAGTACTTCGTCGCCGTCCAGTACCCGGAAGACCCGAACCGCACCGTGGACGACCTCCGCGGCATCATGGCCACGGGCACGGGGTCGGCCCAGATCCCGCTCGCGTCGCTCGTGGACCTCCGGCCCAGTACCGCGGCCGTCGAGATCACCCACAGCTCGCTCCGCCGCACGACCAACGTCCTGGTGAACACCGAGAACCGCGACACCGGCGGCGTGGCCCAGGACGTCACCCGGGCGCTCAAGGAGCTGGACCTGCCGAAGGGCGTGCGGGTGGAGCTGAAGGGCGAGTACGCGCGGATGCGGGAGTCGTTCGAGAGCCTGGCGGTCGGCCTCGGGCTGGCGTCGGTCCTGGTCTACCTGCTGATGGTGCCGCTGATGCGGTCGTTCGTGATGCCGCTGATCGTGATGGCGGCCGTGCCGCTCGGGCTGATCGGCGTGCTGGTGATGCTCTACGCGACCGGCACCACGCTGAACGTGCAGTCGGAGATGGGCGTGATCTTCCTGGTCGGCATCGTCGTGTCGCAGGGGGTGCTGCTGCTCGACTTCGCCAACCAGCTGAGGAAGCAGGGCCGGCCGGCGGGCGAGGCGGTGGTCGAGGCCGCGACCGTCCGGTTCCGGCCGATCATGATGACCTTCTTCGCCACCTTCCTGGACCTCTTGCCGATGGCGATCGGCCTGGGCCGCGGCAGCGAGGCGCTCACCCCGCTGGCCCGCACGGTGGTCGGCGGGCTGGTGTCGGCGACGGCCCTCACGCTGTTCGTCGTCCCGATCCTGTTCACGCTCCTGATCCGCGACAAGCGCCACCCGCACCACGCCCACCACGGCCACCCCCACCCGCCGGACCACCACCCATGACCCAGCACGCGCACCCCACCCCCCGGGTCGGAGGCCGGCGCCGGCGGCGCCTCGTGGTCGCCCTCGTCGCCGTCCTCGGGCTGGCGGGGGCGGCCGCGGGGGCCGGGCTCCTCCGCGGCTTCCTCCCGCACCCGGTCGTGGCCGAGGGGGCGGACGCCGGTGGGGGCGACCGCGCCGACACCCCGGTGTCCGTGAAGGCGGTCCGGCCGAAGCGCGACCCCAGCTTCCGGGTGACCAACCAACAGCTGGCGACGGTCGAGGCGTACTACGAGGCGGGGCTGCGGGCACGGGCGTCCGGGGTGGTCCGCGAGGTGACGCACGACATCGGCGAGCCCGTCCGGGCGGGCGACCTGCTCGTCGTCATCGACGCCCCGGACCTGGAACAGGCGGTCGATCAGAAGGGCGCGGTGATCGTCCAGCGCCTCCGGGAGGTGCAGGGGGCCGAGGCGGACGTGGAGAGCGCGAAGGCCGAAGTGGAGTTGGCGAAGGCGAGCATCCGGCAGAAGGAGGCCGACGTCACCCAGGCCGAGAACACGCGGCTCGCCAAGCAGAAACGGCTGGCCCGGGTGAAGGTGCTGGTGGCCGGCGGGTCGGTCACGCCCGACGTGGAGGACGAGGCCGATCTGGACGCCCGGGCGGCGGCGGCCGGGGTCGAGTCGGCGCGGGCGGCGGCGGCCAAGGCGGCGGCCGAGTTGACCGACCGGATCTCGCACGGGAAGAAGGCGGCGGCCGACCTGGAGATCAAGCGGGCGCTGGTGGAGGTCGCCCGCCACGACCGGGCGGTGGCCGCCGCGCAGTTCGGGTTCGCCCAGCTGCGGTCGCCGTTCGACGGGGTCGTCTCCCGCCGCGTGGTAGACCCCGGCGTGTTCGTCCAGAACGCCACGACCGGGGCGTCCGAGCCGCTCATCACCGTGTCCCGGACGGACCTGGTGACGGCGGTGATGCGCCTCCCGGACGCCGCCGCCGCCTACCTCGGGCCGCACACCGAGGCCGAGGTGCGGTTCGACCAACTCCCCGGGGTGGTGGTCCGCGGCCCGGTGACCCGGTTCAGCCCGGCGATCAACCCGGCCGACCGGACGGCCCGGGTGGAGGTGGACGTCTTCAACGGCTCACCGGAGGAGTACCACCGCCTCCTGGCCCGGGAGCTGGCCCGAACCGCCGCGCCGCTGCTGGCCCCGGTCGGCGGGTATCAGGCGGCGGCCGCGGCCGGGGCCAGCCGGCTGGGGTGGCCCCGGGTGCTCAAGAGCGGCGGGTGGTCGTCGGTGCTGGTACCGGACTGGTCCGCCGCCCCGCCGGGGGCACGGGTGGTGCCCGGGATGACCGGGACGATGCGGGTGTACCTGGACAACATCGCCGGGGCGTATCTGGTGCCGGCCACGGCGGTGTTCACCCGCGGGGGGATGCCGGCGGTGATGCTGGTCGAGAACGGCCGCACTCGGGTGGCCGCGGTGACCGTCCAGGTGAACGACGGGCGCGTCGCCAAGCTTTCCCTCCGCGCCGCCGACGGCCGCGGCCCGCGCGAGCTGACCGGGGACGAGATCCTCGTCGCCGCCCGCCAGGCCGAGGTCGGCGACCGGGAGCGGGTGACGCCGGTGGTCGAGGAGTGGTGAGGGCACCGGAACCTAACCCCTCCGGCCCCCCTTCCCTGGGAGGGAAGGGGGGAGATGAGATGCCCACCTTGCCGGCGCCCGGGTCACGCCGCACGGGAGCTGAGTCAGTCGGCTCGGCCCATCTCCCCCTTCCCTACGAGGGAAGGGGGCCGGGGGGTTAGGTCGCTCGGGCCTTCCCCCGTCCGAGCCGGGTGTACAATTCGGCGGGGGCTTGGACCGGCCGGGCCGGTCGGCCTATCTATTCTGGAGCCTCGCCCGCCCGCCGGAGTGCCGCACGTGTCCACCCTCCCCCCCGCCCGCCCCGCCCCCCGGGTCTTCGCCGGGTGCGACGGCGGGGACGACACCCCCAGCCTCGCCGCCCTGGCCGCGGTCGCCGCCGCCCCGTTCCTCCCCGTGGACCACGACCGCATCCGCCGGGCCGTCCGGGAGATCCTGTACGCCGTCGGCGAAGACCCCGACCGCGAGGGGCTGCTCGACACCCCGGACCGGGTCGCCCGGATGTACGCCGAGGTGTTCGCCGGCCTCCACCAAGACCCGGCCGTCTTCCTCCAGAAGACGTTCACCCAGACGGCGGACGAACTCGTCCTGGTGAAGGACATCGAGTTCGCCTCGTGCTGCGAGCACCACCTCCTGCCGTTCACCGGCACCGCGCACATCGGCTACCTTCCGGACGGCCAGGTGGTCGGCCTGTCGAAGCTGGCCCGGGTGGTCGATTCCGTCGCCCGCCGGCCGCAGGTGCAGGAGCGGATGACGGAGACGATCGCCGACCTCATCATGACCGAGCTCCGCCCCCGCGGGGTGGGGGTGGTGGTGGAGGCGAGCCACAGCTGCATGACGATCCGGGGGGTCCGCAAGCCCGGGGCGATGACGGTGACGAGCGCCGTCCGCGGGCTGGTGAAGACCAACCCCTCGACCCGGGCCGAGTTCATGGCGCTGGCGGTGGGCCGGTCGTGAGGGGACAGGAGACGGGAACGGGGGACGGGGAACCGGAGACCGCCAGTAGTGAAGACACTGCTCCGTCGATCGCATAATCTGAGTGGATTGTCCTCCTGCTCCCCATCTCCGGTCCCCTGTCTCCGGTTCCCCGTTCCCTGTTCCCCGTCCAACCTCTGCCGTGCCCGACGAGAAGCAGATCGCCGACGACCTCCGGAACGTGTTCCGCGGCCGGCTCGCGTTCGACCCGGTCGTCCGCGGGCTGTACGCGACTGACGCCAGCCCGTTCCAGGTTACCCCGCTCGGGGTGGCCTTCCCGCTCGACGCCGCCGACCTCGCCGCCCTGGTGACGTACTGCCACCAGCGGGCCGTGCCGATGGTCCCCCGCGGGGCCGGCACCGGGGTCGCCGGGGAGGCGCTCGGGCCGGGGCTGGTGATCGACCTGAGCGCCCACCTCCGGGCGGTCGTCCGGGTCGGGGCGGACACGGCCACGGTCGAGCCCGGGGTGGTGCTGGCCGAACTGAACGCGGCGCTGGAGTGCGTGGGCCGGCGGTTCGCCCCGGACCCGGCCAACGGGCGGTCCTGCACCCTCGGCGGGATGGTGGCCACGAACGCCTCCGGCGGGAACGCTGTCCGCCACGGCTACACCCGCGACCACCTCCGCGGGCTGGGGGTCATCTGGGACGACGGCACGGCCGACCGGCTGGGGGACGGGGCCGGCGAGCCCGCCGCCCGCACCCGGGCCGTCGCCGCCGCGACCGAGGCGTTGCTCCGGGCTAACCGGGAACTCATCCACCTTACCCGCCCGCACACACCCTTCAACCGCTGCGGCTACCTCCTGCACGACGTCCTCGGCGACGCCGGCCCGGACCTCCCGAAGCTCCTGTGCGGGTCCGAGGGGACGCTCGGGTTCGTGACCGAGGTGACGGTCGCCACCGTGCCGCTGCCCGGCGGGGCGTGCGTGGCTCTGCTCGGCTTCCCGACGCTGGAGGCCGCCGTCCTCGCCGCCGCCGACCTCCGGGCATTCGAGCCGACCACGGCCGACCTGCTCGACCGCCGGCTCCTGTCCCTGTCCGGGCGCGGCGGGGACGCGGTGCCGGCGGCGGTGGGGGCGGCCCTGCTGGTCGAGTTCGAGGCCGACTCCGAGCGCGAAGCCGCCGAGCGGGCGGCCGGCGCGGTCGCCCGACTGCGCGAGGGGCACAAGCTGGCGGTCCTGGCCGACCCGGCCTGCGACCCGGCCGGGGCCGCCCGCGTCCGGGCCGTCCGGGAGGCAGCGGTGTCGGGGCTGTACGGGCTGGGCCGCGGCCCCCGCCCGGCCGCGTTCGTGGAGGACGTGGGCGTCCCCCCGGCGGCCGTCCCGGAGTTCCTGGCCGGCACCCAGGACGTGCTCAAGCGGTTCGAGCTGAGTGCCTCGTTCCTGGTCCACGCCCTCGCCGGTCAGGTCCACACCCGCCCGCTGGTGGACCTCACCGACCCGGCCGACCGGGTGAAGCTGTGGCCGGTGGCCGAGGCCGTTCACACCCTGGCCCTCGCCCTGGGCGGGACCGTGAGCACCCAGCACGGGACCGGGATCGCCCGGACGCCGTGGGTGGAGAGGCAGTACGGCCCGATCCTCCCCGTGTTCCGCGAGGTCAAGCGGGCCTTCGACCCGAAGAACGTCCTCAACCCCGGCAAGATCATCGGCCCCGACCCGAGCCGGCCGGCGTGGCCGCTCCGGGGTGCTGCCGAGGACACGGGATTCGGGATTCGGGATTCGGGATTCGGAGGAAAACCGGAGCCCGCCCCGCCGGCTTCGTCTTCCCCGAATCGCGAATCCCGAATCCCGAATCCCGAACCGCCGGTCCGGCGGACCCTCACCCTCTGGGGCGATGTTACCCCCGAGCAAGAAGCCGGGAAGTGTACCGGCTGCGGGGACTGCCGGCCGCGGGCGGGGCGGGGGCGGATGTGCCCGGCCTTCGACGCCGTCGGGCGGGAGGAGGCCGCCCCCCGGGGGATGGCCAACCTCGTCCGGCTCCTGGCCGACCACCCGGCCGGGCTCGGGGCCGACGACGCCGGCGCCGTGGTTGCCGCGTGTGTGAACTGCAAGATGTGCCGCGACGAGTGCCCGTCGCGGGTGGACGTGCCCCGGCTGATGCTGGAGGCGAAGGCCCGGCAGTTCGCCGACCAGGGGCTCAGTAGGGCCGATTGGGTGCTCGCCCGGGCCGACGCCCTGGCCGGGCTGGCGTCGCGGTTCGCCCCGGTTGCCAACGGGCTGCTCGGGAACCGCCCGGCCCGGTGGGTGCTGGAGAAGCTCCTCGGGCTGTCGCGCCGCCGCCGGCTTCCGGCCGTCGCCCGGCGGTCGTTCCTGAAGCTGGTGCGGGGCCGGCGGGCGGCGGAGCCACCGCCGCCCCACGCCCCGCGGGTGGCGTACTTCGCCGACACCTTCGCCAACGTCTTCGACCCGTCGGTCGGGGAGGCGGCGGTGGCGGTGTTGCGGCACAACGGGGTGGAGGTGGTGGTGCCGCCGCGGCAGCGCGGGAGCGGGGCGGCCCCGCTCGCCCAGGGGGACTTCGAGACGGCCCGCGAGATGGCGGTGCGGAACGTCCGGGCGCTCGCCGACCTCGTCCGCGACGGCTACCGGGTGGTCTGCTCCGAGCCGACGGCCGCCCTGATGCTGTCGCAGGACTACCTCCTCCTGCTCGACGACCCGGACGCCGCCGCGGTCGCCGCCGCGTCCACCGAGCTGACAACGTTCCTCGGCGACCTCCACGCCGCCGGCCGGCTGCGCACCGACTTCCGCCCGCTCGACGTGACCCTCGGCCACCACGTCCCCTGCCACCTGAAGGCGCTCCGCGGGCCGGTCGCCGGGCCGGGGCTGCTCGGGCTCATCCCCGGGGTGACGGTGCGGACGATTGATGTGGGCTGTTCGGGGATGGCGGGGGCGTGGGGGCTGTCGGCGGCGAACCACGAGCCGTCGCTCCGGGCGGGCCGCGGGATGGCCGCGGCGTTCGACCGCCCGGCGCTGCTGTACGGGGCGACCGAGTGCGGGGCGTGCCGGCTCCAGATGCAGGAGGCGACCGGGAAGCGCACGCTCCACCCGGTGCAGTACCTGGCCCACGCCTACGGGCTGATGCCGGAGGTCGCCGCCCGGCTGCGGCGGCCTCTGACCGAACTGGTGAGTGACTGACGGGCGGCGCCCGCCCGCCGAGCCGCCTACGACAGCAGCAGTTCCAGGTCTTCGCGCTTCAGGTCGGTGATGGGGCCGGCGTCGCCGCCGAGGATGGCGTCGGCCAGCTCGCGCTTCGTCTGCTGGAGCGCCAGCACCTTCTCCTCGACCGTGTCCTTGGCGATGAGCCGGTAGGCGAACACCGGCTTCGTCTGGCCGATGCGGTGGGTGCGGTCGATCGCCTGGGCCTCGGCCGCCGGGTTCCACCACGGGTCGAGCAGGAACACGTACCCCGCCGCCGTCAGATTCAGCCCGACGCCGCCCGCCTTCAGGCTGATGAGGAACAGCCGGCAGTCCGGGTCGGTCTGGAACCGCTCGACCCGGGCCGCCCGGTCGCGGGTGCGGCCGTCCAGCGACTCGTACACCACCCCCACCTTGTCAAGCCGCTTCTTCACGATCGCCAGCAGCGACGTGAACTGCGAGAACACCAACACCTTCTGCCCGGACTCGGCCAGCTCTTCCAGCTGGGGGAGCAGTACGTCCAGTTTCGCGGAGTCGTCCGCCACGCGGGCGGTGTCGACGAGCCCGGGGTGACACGCCGCCTGCCGCAGCCGCAGGAGCGCGGACAGCACCTGGAGCTTCGAGCGCTGCAACCCGATGGCGTCTACGCGCGCCAGAAGCGCCTGCCGGTAGTGGGCGCGCAGCTCATCGTACAGCTGGCGCTGGGCGGGGCCGAGGTCGCAGTAGACGGTCTGCTCGGTCTTCTCCGGCAGATCCTTCGCCACCTGGTCCTTGGTGCGGCGGAGGATGTACGGCCGCAGGGCGCGGGCCAGCAGGTCGCGGGCCTCGGGGTCGATGCTCCGGCCGCCGGCGCCGACCCCAAAGAGGGCCGCCCGGCCGAGCATCCCGGGGTTCAGGAAGTCGAACAGCGTCCACAACTCGCCGAGGTGGTTCTCGACCGGCGTGCCGCTCAGCGCGAGCCGGTGGTCGGCGCGGATCAGCTTCACCGCCTTGGCCGTGTCCGTCTCGGCGTTCTTCGCCGCCTGCGACTCGTCCAGCACACAGGTGTCGAACTTGAACGCCGCGAACGTCTCGGCGTCGTTGCGGAGGGTACCGTAGGTGGTGACGACGAGGTCGTGCCGCGCGAACGCGGCGCCGGTCTTGTCGCGGGCCGGGCCGGTGTGGTCGAGCACCTTCAGTTTGGGGGCGAACCGGGCCGCCTCCTGCCTCCAGTTGAACACCAGTGACCGCGGCACCACGACCAGCGCCGGGCCGTCGCGCTTCCCCGCCAGTAGCGCCAACACCTGCACGGTCTTGCCGAGGCCCATGTCGTCGGCGAGGCAGCCGCCGAACCCGAACCGCCGCAGGAACCGCATCCAGCCCAGCCCCTCCTTCTGGTAGCCGCGGAGCTCGCCCACGAACCCCTTCGGCGGCTCGGCCGGCTCCACGCCGGTGAACTTCCTCAGCTGGTCGCGGGCGCGGTCGAACGCCCGGTCGAACTCCACCTCCGGCCGGCTGGAGAGGAGCGCGTCCAGCACCCCGACCTGGGCCTTCGAGTAGCGGACGGCGTCGCCCTCGACCGTGCCCAACCTCGCCAGCAGCCCGTTCTTGCGCAGCCACTCCTCGGGCAGCAGCCCGAGGCTGCCGTCACCGAGGACGACGGTGGTGTCGCCGCGCCGGAGGGCTTCGAGGAGCTTCGGCAGGGCGACGACCTGGCCGCCGAAGTCGGCCGTGGCGTTGAGGTCGAACCAGTCGGTGCCGGTGCGGACGGCGAGCTTGAACACGCCCGGGGTGCGGTAGACCTTGCCGTCGGCCTCGACCTGCCACCCGGCGGCGGCCAGCTCGCGGGCCACCTTCGGCAGCAGCGCGGGCTTGATTTCGAGCGTCTGGGCCGACCCGCTCCACCCCGGCCGGAAGCCGACACGAGCCAGCTCGGCGGCGGCGGCGGCTTCGGCGGCGGGGTCGCGGACCAGGAACCGCCGCGGCTTCTTCGCCAACACCCCCCGGCCGGGCGTCCCCCGCTCGACGGCCTCGCCGTCGTAGAGGAAGGACAGCTCCCCCTGGAGCATCGGCGGGCCGTAAGTGTGCTTCGCCGGGCGGACCACCAGCCGGGGCCGGGGCGTTACGGCTTCCTCGGCGACGCGGAGTTCCTCCGGCAGGTCGAGGCGCGGCAGCCGGGGCATCTGGAGCAGCTGGGCGGTAAGGTCGTCGCCCTTGGCGAGGGGAACGACGATCGGCCCGCGGAGGAGCGCCGGCACCCAGGCGAAGCCCCCGCCGTCGCGGAACGCCGCGAACCGCCCGCCCCACACCACCAGCCCGGGGGCGATGAGGTCGGGCGCGGCCAGCGGCAGCGTCTCATCCCCGCGGCGGAGGGCGCCGGTCAGCACCCACTCCTTCCGGTCCGGGTTCCCGGCGACCTCGACGGCCAGCTCCCACGGCGGGCCGGGGTCCGGCGCGAGGTCGCGGAGTTCGCCCTTCGGCTCGGTGCGGAGGCGGACCCGATTCGTCTCGGCGAGCAGCGGGACGACGGCGTCCAGCAGCGGGCCGTCCACACGGTAGCGGGAGCCGTAGTGCGAATTCGCGTAGTAGTAACTGGACCCGTAGCCGTAGTCGTTGCCGCGCTCGGCCCCGCCGAACATCGCCAGCAGTCGGCGGTCGAGTGGGTCGGGGAGGAGTGGCACCTGCGCGATCGGGACGTTCCGCGGCTGCGGCTTCCCCCAGTCGCCGTTCTTCTTACGCTCGCAGACCGCCGTTTCGATCACCAGCCGGGGGGACGCCTTCCCGGCGGAGGCGTCGAGGACGTAGAGGATGCGCTGCTCGGCGGGCCGGGCGGCCGTGCCGGGCTGTTCCAGCTGCCGGCGGAGGTCGTTGAGCTGGTCGAGCCACGGCTCGCGGCGGGCGGCGCGGGCCGGGGCGGCGCGGGCCGGTGGGGAGGGAGACGGGCGAGGAGCCTCGTAGCCGTCGCCCAGGTCCGAGTCGCCCCCCTCGCTGCCTTCCAGGAGCAGACGTAAGGGGGCGCTCAGCGTGCGGCCGAACCCGCGTGCCTCGGCGGCGAGGACCGTGGCCCAGATGTGCTTACACACCGCCCCGTACTCGTCGATGTACGGGCACGTACACCACACATGGACCGTCCGCCCCTCGACGACGATATCGACCTCGTACTGTTCGGTGCCCGTCACGGTGGCTGCGACCTCGTCCGGGCGGACGGAGTCGAGCTTCACGGCCCCGGAGCGGAAGTAATCGCGCCCGCGGTCGCGGATCTTGGCCGTCACGTGCGAGGCGAGCGCGGTCGAGATGCCCATCCGGGGATTCTAGCCGAACCCGCCAGTGCCAACAGCGGGGTCGACGGGCCGTGAGGCGAGACGAGGTTCTGAGCAGAACCGCTTGCGACCCATCCGCCGCAGTGCTAGCCTCATTCGACCGGCAGACGTTGCGGTTCTGGACACTGTCACGCCGGCGGACGGCGAGGTCATGAGCCTGGACTGACGGACCGGGGGCAGGTCTGCGGTTGGCCAGTGCGGCGCCGGCCAACACCCCTGCCAAAACCGCTCACTCGCACCACATCGACCCCTGCCACTCTGGCACCAGAAGCTGTCCTTGTCTTGGCATCGCCTGCCGCAAATCCAGTCGGGGTAGTCTATTACGCATCGGCGCCAGCACGCGGCATTCGGTTTGCTTGCCGGCCGGCTACCGATTCCTTCTCGTTCCCCGAACAGGGCGGATAGAACCGATGGCAGCCAAGCAACTCTCCTACGCCGACGACGCCCGGCAGAAGCTCCTGGCCGGGGCCAGCAAGCTCGCCCGCGCGGTCCGCTCCACGCTGGGGCCGCGCGGCCGCAACGCCGTGCTGGACAAGGGCTGGGGCGCCCCGAACGTCACCAAGGACGGGGTGACCGTCGCCGAGGACATCGAGCTGCAGGATCCGTTCGAGAACATGGGCGCCCAACTGGTGAAGGAGGCCGCCAGCAAGACCTCCGACATCGCCGGCGACGGCACCACCACCGCCACCGTCCTCGCCGAGTTCATCTTCCGCGAGGGGCTCAAGGGGATCGCCGGCGGGCACGACCCGATGGCGCTGGCCCGCGGCATCCAGAAGGGCGTCGACAAGGTCGTCGACGAGCTCCAGAAGATCGCCGAGGAGATCGACCCGAAGGACATCAAGAGCATCACCGAGGTGGCCACCATCTCGGCCAACAACGACCGCGACATCGGCTCGAAGCTCTCGGAGGCCATGAAGAAGGTCGGCGCCACCAACGGCGTCATCACGATCGAGGAAGGCAAGACGGCCGAGACGGCGGTGACCGTCGTCCAGGGGATGCAGTTCGACCGCGGCTACCTGTCCCCGCACTTCGTCAACAACGCCGAAGCCGTCACCTGCGAGTTCGACAACCCGTACGTCCTGATCTTCGAGGAGAAGGTCAGCACGGTGAAGAGCCTGATCCCGCTGCTGGAGTGGGCCAGCAAGCAGAAGGAGCCGATGGTCCTCATCGCCGAGGACTTCGAGGGCGAGGCTCTGGCCACCCTGGTGCTGAACAAGCTCAAGGGCATCCTCCAGGTGTGCGCCGTCAAGGCGCCCGGCTACGGCGACCGCCGCAAGGCCATGCTCGAAGACATCGCCGTGCTGACCGGCGGGAAGGCCATCTTCAAGGATCTGGGCGTCCAGCTGGACGCCACCTCCGCCGGGGCGAAGGGCGAGACGGTGCCGACCGTCGTGAGCTACCTCGGCCGGTGCAAGAAGATCAAGATCGACGCCGAGAACACCACGATCACCGAGGGCAAGGGGAAGCAGGCCGCCGTCGACGGCCGGGCCGAGCTGATCCGCAAGGAGATCGAGCGGACGGACAGCGAGTACGACCGCGAGAAGCTCCAGGAGCGGCTGGCCAAACTTGCGGGCGGGGTGGCCGTCATCAAGGTCGGCGGGGCGACCGAGACCGCCATGAAGGAGCGGAAGGCGCTGTACGAGGACGCCCTGGCCGCCACGAAGGCCGCCATCGCCGAGGGGATCGTCCCGGGCGGCGGCGTGGCCCTGCTCAACGCCCGCAAGGGGCTCGACCGGCTCAAGCTGGAGGGCGAGGAGGCCGAGGGCGCCCGGGTGCTGTTCCGGGCTCTGGAGATGCCCTGCCGGATGATCGCCGAGAACGCCGGCAAGGACGGCACCGTGGTCGTCGCCAAGATCCTCAAGGCGAAGGACAAGAGCCACGGCTACAACGCCGACACGGACGAGTACACCGACCTCCGCAAGGCCGGCGTGGTGGACCCGGTGAAGGTCACCCGCAGCGCCCTCCAGAACGGGGCGAGCGTCGCCTGCCTGCTGCTGACCACCGAGGCCATGATCGCCGACATCCCCGAGCCGAAGAAGGCCGGCGGCGGCGACCACCACCACGACGACCACGGCATGGGTGGGATGGGCGGCATGGGTGGGATGGGCGGCATGGGCGGCATGGGCGGCATGGGCGGGATGATGTGACAGCGGCAGTGTGGGGCGGGCGTGAGTGCGAGTGGGGCCGTCCGCCCCGCTCGTCCCCACCGGACCGCCTCACACGCGACCATACCACTGGCTTTCCTCACACTCACACTCGCACTCACTCTCACACTGGGTTTGAACATGGCCAAGAAGGAAGCAGCGACCCTCGCCCTCCGCCCGCTCGACGACCGGGTCGTGGTCGAGCCGACCGACGCCGAGGAGAAGACCGCCGGCGGCATCCTCCTGCCGGACACCGCCAAGCAGAAGCCGCAGCAGGGCAAGGTCGTCGCCGTCGGCCCCGGGAAGCTGTCCGAGAAGGGCGAGCGGACCGCCGTCGGCGTCAAGGTCGGCGACACCGTCCTGTACGGGAAGTACAGCGGGTCGGACGTGGAGGTGAGCAACCGCGAGCTGAAGATCCTCCGCGAGAGCGACATCCTGGCGAAGCTGGTCAAGTAGCGCCGTTCCGAGTTCAGAGCCCCGTGTTCCGAGTTCCCGCCCCGCGGCCCGCCGGCTCGGGGCGGTGATGCCGGCCGGGCTCCGGGCTCGACTCCTCCACCCGAATACTCTGAACTCGAAACAAGGAACCGTGACATGCCGAAGCAACTGCTGTACACCGACGACGCCCGGAAGAAGCTCCTCTCCGGCGCCGAGAAGCTGGCCCGGGCCGTCGGGATCACGCTCGGGCCGACCGGCCGGAACGTCATCATCGACAAGTCGTTCGGCGGCCCCACCGTCACCAAGGACGGGGTGACCGTGTCGAAGGAGATCGACCTGCCGGACGCCTTCGAGAACATGGGCGCCAAGCTGGTCAACGCGGTCGCCCAGAAGACCTCCGACAACGCCGGCGACGGCACCACCACCGCCACCGTCCTCGCCCTGGCCATCTACCAGGAGGGGCTGCGGCACACCGGCATCGGCGGCAACCCGATGACGGTCAAGCGGGGCATCGACAAGGCCGTCGCCAAGGCCGTCGAGCACATCGAGAACAACCTCACCCGCCGGCTGACCAAGAAGGAGGAGATGCAGCACGTCGCCTCCATCTCCGCCAACAACGACCCGAAGATCGGCGCGCTCATGGCCGACGCCTTCGAGAAGGTCGGCAAGGACGGGGTCATCACCGTGGAGGAGGGGAAGACCTCCGACACCCAGCTCGACTTCGTCGAGGGGATGCAGTTCGACAAGGGCTACATCTCGCCGTACTTCGCCGCCAGCAGCCCGGACCTGAAGTGGGAGCCGGAGAGTCCGCTCGTGCTGCTGTACGAGAAGAAGCTGTCCAACGTCCGCGAGTTCCTGCCGCTGCTCGAAAAGGTGGCCCAGGCCCGCCGCCCGCTGCTCATCGTCGCCGAGGACGTGGAGAGCGAGGCGCTGGCGATGCTCGTGGTCAACACCCTCAAGGGCCACATCCAGGTGTGCGCCGTCAAGGCGCCCGGGTTCGGCGACCGCCGCAAGGCGATGATGGAGGACATGGCCGTCCTGACCGGCGGCACCTTCATCAGCGAGGACCGCGGCCTCAAGCTGGAGAACGTCACCCTGGAGATGCTCGGCTCCGCCGACCGGGTGAGCGTCGAGAAGGAGAACTGCACGATCATCGTCGAGAAGCTCGACAAGAAGCGCAAGGAGGCCATCGAGGCCCGCGTGCAGACCATCCGCACCCAGATGGACCAGACCGAGAGCGAGTACGACAAGGAGAAGTTCTCCGAGCGGCTGGCCAAGCTCGTGGGCGGGGTGGCGATCATCAAGGTCGGCGCCGCCACCGAGGCCGAGATGAAGCAGACCAAGGGGCGCGTCGAGGACGCCCTCCACGCCACCCGGGCGGCCGTGGCCGAGGGGATCGTGGCCGGCGGCGGCACCGCCCTGCTGCGGTGCGTCCCGGTGGTCGAGGCGCTGGCCGAGAAGCTCAAGGGCGACGAGCGGAACGGGGCCGAGATCGTGGCCCGGGCGCTCGCCAAGCCGGCCCGCACCATCGCCGAGAACTGCGGCAAGGACGGGGCCGTGGTGGCCGACGAGGTCGCCACCCGCGGCGAGAAGAACCCGAACGTCGGCTACGACGCCAACAACGACGACTACGTCGACATGTTCAAGGCCGGGATCGTGGACCCGCTCCGCGTCACCCGCAACGCCCTGACCAACGCGGCCAGCATCGCCGGGCTGATGCTCACCACCGAGGTCATGATCACCAAGATCGACGAGGACGACAGGAAGTCGAAGGTGTCCGGGGCGATCGCCTGACGGAGTTTAAAAGGTAAAAAGTAAAGGTAAACTGGGAAGCCGGGCCGGCCGCCGTCCGACTTCCCTTTTTACCTTTTACATTTTGCCTTTTAGATTATTCTGAGGATTGCATGGCGGCGAAGCGCGACTACTACGAGGTGCTCAGCGTCACCCGGACGTCGACCGAGGTGGAGATCACCAAGTCGTACCGGAAGCTGGCCATGCAGCACCACCCCGACCGGAACGTCGGGGACGCCGAGGCCGAGGTGCGGTTCAAGGAGGTCACCGAGGCCTACGAGGTTCTCCGCGACCCCCAGAAGCGGGCGGTCTACGACCGGCACGGGCACGAGGGGCTGTCGGGGGCCGGGGCGGCCGGCCAGGGCGTGGACCTGGGCGACCTGTTCGGCGACCTGCTCGGCAACTTCTTCGGCGGCGGGGGCGGGGGCCGGCGGTCCCGCGGGGGGCCGCGGCCCGGCCGCGACATCCAGGCCGTCCTCGACCTCGACCTCGTCGAGGCCGCGACCGGGGTGAAGCGGACGCAGACCGTCCCCCGCGAGGAGTTCTGCACCACCTGCAACGGCAGCGGGGCCAAGCCCGGCACCAAGCCCGCGACGTGCAAGCGCTGCGGCGGCCAGGGGGCGGTGCTGCTCAACCAGGGCTTCCTGTCCGTCCAGCAGACGTGCCGGGCCTGCGAGGGCCGCGGCCAGGTCATCACCGACCCGTGCCCCGGCTGCCGCGGCCGCGGCCGGGTCGAGTCCCGGCGGACGCTGGAGGTCGAGATCCCCGCCGGGGTGGACACCGGCAACCGCATCCGCTACGCCGGCGAGGGCGACGCCGGCGACCCGGGCGCCCCCCGCGGCGACCTGGAGTTCGTCATCCGGGTGCGCGAGCACAAGTTCTTCCACCGCGACGGCCACAACCTCGTCTGCCAGTGGCCCGTGTCGTACTCCCAGGCCGCGCTCGGCGGCCCGATCGAGATCACCACCCTGACCGGCCAGAAGGTGGTCCACGAGCTGCCGCGGGGCACCCAGACGCACGAGGTCTTCCGCGTCTTCGGCCACGGGATGCCCAACCCCCGCGGCGGCCGGAAGGGCGACCTGCTGGTGCAGGTGGTGGTCGAGACCCCGACCAACCTCACGCCCGAGCAGGAAGAACTGCTCCGCAGGCTGGCCGAGACGACGAAGACGAGCGTGAGCGGCCCGCGGAAGGGATTTTTCGGGAAGCTGAAGGATCTCCTCGGCGGCGACGCCCATCCAACAGACGAGAAGCCGTAACAGGACTTTCCGATGGCCGACGGCCCGAACGACCAGATCCCGGTGGACACCGTCCCGCTCGCCGAACTGGACGCGGTCCGGGCGAAGCTCGCGGCCGCCGAGGACGAACTCGCCAACTACAAGCTCCGGCTGGCCGACTTCGAGAACGCCCGCAAGCGGATGCTCCGCGACGCCGAGGCGCAGCGGAAGTTCGCCGCCGAGGGGCTGATCCGCGACCTGCTCGGCGCCCTCGACAACCTCGACCGGGCGGTCGCCGCGGCGAAGGCCGCCGGGGACAGCGGCTCGCTCGTCGTGGGCGTGTCGGCGACGGCCACCCAGTTCCTCGACGTGCTGAAGCGGAACGGCGTGGCCCGGATCGAGGCCGCCCCCGGCACCCCGTTCGACCCGAACGTCCACCAGGCCGTGTCGCAGCAGCCGACCAACGACTTCGAGCCGGGCCAGGTGACCCTGGTGGTCGGCCAGGGCTTCACCCTACACGACAAGGTGCTCCGGCCGGCGATGGTGGTGGTCGCCGCCGCGCCGCCGGCCGGCGGTAACCCCGAGTAATTCAGAAGCACGAAATTCGAATTGAGCTGGGCTGATTCGAATTTCGTGCTTCGCGCTTCTGCCCGACTTGGACACACGATGCCCACCTACGACTACCGCTGCAACGCCTGTGGCCACACGTTCGAGGAACTACAATCGTTCTCGGCGCCGGTGCTGACCAAGTGCCCGGCGTGCAAGAAGAACAAGCTCGAACGCCTCTTCGGCGGCGGCGGGGCCATCATCTTCAAGGGGTCGGGCTTCTACGAGACCGACTACCGCCGCTCCGGCGACAAGAAGTCGGACGCCGCGGAAAGCACTGCCCCCTCGACCGAGAAGACCGAGACGAAGACGGAAACGAAGTCGGAAACGAAGACCGAGGCGGCGCCGAAGGCCGATTCCGGCGGTTCGACCAAGAAGGCCGGCGGGGCGAAGAAGGCGGACTGACTCGGATAACCGGATGGAGCGAAGATTTTCCGAAGTCCGGGGCGGGCGGGGCCGATGAATCCGGTGCGGTGTCCGATCTGCGACGCGGGGATGCCGGGGAACCGCAAGGACTACCCCGACTACCCGTTCTGTTCCCGCCGCTGCCGGCTGGTCGACCTCGGGCGTTGGCTCGGGGAGGGCTACCGGGTCGGCGGAGCGGACGCGGCGGACGAGGACCGCTCCACCCCGGCCGACGGGGACGACGTCCGCTGAACCGGCCGGTCACGGCTGCTCACGATAACGCAGAAAGCCCGGGGACACTTGTCCCCGGGCTTTCTGCGTTGACCCGTCTGGTTGCCCGGAGCCCGGGGGCGGTTAGCGTGTAGCCCGGGGTGCAACCCCGGGCGGGCTCCGGCGGAGCGCCGGGACGCCTCGCCCCTCGTGACACCGCGGACGCCGCCCGGGGTTGCACCCCGGGCTACACGCTAACCGCCCTCCGGGCTCAAACACCCGAGCCGTACCCGCCCCTCTCAGCGGAACAGGCCGATGTCCAGGGCGTTCGCCAACGCCTGACCCACCCACCACGCCCCGCTCCGCCACTTCGCGTGGATCTTGGCCGACGCCAGCTGGCCGGGCTTGATGGCCGCGTCCGGGTCGATCAGTTCCACTTCCACGAGATACGTCTGGGCCAGCGGCACGAGCAGGTTCGGGTCTTCGTTCGGCTTCACGGCCAGCGGGCCGCCGCCGCGCTGCGTCAGCTGGACCGGCACCGTCGCGGCGTTCTGGGCCGGCAGGCGGCGGACCTTGCCGTGAAACTCGCGGTCACTGCGGCCCTTCACGTACAGCGTCACGTCGAGCTCGCCGCGCGCCGGGAGGTCTTCCTTGAGGACGCGGTAGTGCTGCGGGGTGACCGGCACCCGGACGACCAGCTTGGACGGGTCGCCGATCACGAACATCGGCTGGTTCTCCCCGTAGCCGCGGTCGAACAGCTTGCCGGTTTCGTCGGCCCGCGGGGCGGTGGCGACCAGCCCGCCGCGGGGGGCGCGGACCTCGGCCAGCCGGTCCCGCCGCCGGGTGAGGAGGGCCACCCGCTCGGCCGCCGTCTCGGCCTTCTTCTCGGCGTCCCGGGCCTGCTGCTCGTAGCTCTTGAGCGTGTCGTCGTCGACCCGCCCGCGGTACTCGGACACCCCCCGGCTCAGGTCGGCGTAGGCCCGCCGCATCTCCACCTGCTCGCTGGCCGCGGCGGCGAGTTCGACCTCCAACTGCTCGCTCCGGAACACGGCGAGAAGGTCGCCCGCCCGGACCTCCCGCCCGGCCCGCGCCCCCGGCTCGGCCTGGACCAGTCGGGCCGGCTCGGGGAGCAGGACCGACTCGGCGGCCGACGGGTCGATCCCGACCAGGCCGGTCTCGTGGACCCGGCTGACCGGGAGGGGCAGGAAGAAGAACGCGGCCAACAGCCCGGCGAACACGGTGAGGGTGACGTAAACGCGTGGTGCTTTCATGTCCGGCAGCCGCCCCCGTTGACGGATGTTTTTGATCACCTTGATGGTCGGCCACACGAAGATCGACAGCAGCGACAGCACCGCCAGCATCTGGCTGAGGATCTTGAGCTTCGGCCCGAGGAAGTCCGCCAGGAACCAGAGGATGCTGAACGTGACCACCCACCGGTACACCCAGCTGGCGACCGCGTAGACCACGAACAGCAGCTTCCGCGTCGGGGCCATGTAGGCGTCCGGCGGCACCTCCACCCCGAGGCACTTCTCCAGGAACAGGTTGTTCAGGAACCGGTTGGCCTTCTCCCGGAGGTTCGGGATCTCCAGCCAGTCCGCCAGGATGTAGTATCCGTCGAACCGCATCAGCGGGTTGGCGTTGAACACCACCGTGGACACCGAGCACAGCACCATCAGGGCCAGCGCCACGTTGTTCACGAACGGGTAGGCCGGGGTGTACCACCACACGAAGGTGGCGGCGGCGGCGATCACCAGCTCGACGTAGATGCCGGCGAAGCTGATGATGATCCGCTTCCACTTGTCGGCCAGGGTCCAGGCGTCGGTCACGTTGCAGTAGAGCGCCGGGCTCAGGCACATGAGCAGGACGCCCATCTCGTGGCACTCGCCCTTGAACGCCTTGCACGAGAGCCCGTGCCCGAACTCGTGGATCACCTTCACGATCCCGAGCGAGATCCACATGTACAGAACGGAGTTCCAGGTGAAGAACTCCTGGTACGCCGGGAGCTTGGCGTAGAAGGTGTTGAAGTGGAGCGTCACGTGGACGACCGCGGCGAGCATGAAGGCCACGCTCGCGCACAGGAACGCCGGGGTGAAGATCCACCACAGGTAGCGGAACAGCCAGGTGAGGATGCGGTCCGGGTCGAAGACCGGGATCTTCAGGTAGAGGATGTTCGAGAGGGTGGCCAGCCGGCGCGTCCGCCGCTGCTTGGCCCGCCGCTGGAACAGGTGCTTCCCGGCCCCGGCCTGCTCGTGCTGCACCAGCCCGGCCGTCACCAGCTGGCGGGCGAAGCCCTCCAGATCCTGCTGCTCCAGCCGCTGCGGGGTGAACTCCTCCTCGAACCGGTCCCGCACCTGCTCCATCGTGTGCTGGCCGTCGAACAGGCTGAAGACGAAGTACTCCTGCTTGTTGAACCGGTAGTAGCGGAGGCAGACCGGATCCTTGACGACGTGGAACCCCTTCCCCTCGTACTTCTGCTCGTAGACCTGGAGGTCCGGCCGCACTTTCAGCCGGACCTGCTTCCGCCGCTCGGCCGGGTTGTTCAGGTTTGTTGTTAAGTCCATCGGTGGCGGCCGGCTTCGGGAGTAGTTTGGAATTGGACAGTTGCAGTTTGGGGGCGGACGGGGGCGTAATCGCCCCACCCCCGCTCCCGAACTACAACCCGCAAATTACCACCTGCGGCGCACTACTGGCCCGGGTTGATGATGACGGTGGCGGCCGACCGGTCGAGGAGGCCGAGCGCGCGGTTGTCCATCTCGACGCGGACCGTCACCTGCCGGTTGTCGCTGGCGTCCACGTACACGACGTCGCCGGTGTAGGCCTTGCGGGCGGCCGGCGGGGTCCACAGGTGAACCGTCCCCCGCTCGGTGCCGACGGCCAGGAACCGGTGCTTGTCGGTCGTGCTGAACGCCGCCGTCGTCACCCCGACCCGGCCGGGGGTGAACAGCCGGGCCAGCTCCGCCCCGCGGCCGCCGACCGGGGGGACGGTCCAGATCTGCACCCCGCCCTTCAGCTCGCCCTCCCCGCCGGCGGTCAGCAGCATCGAGTCGTCCCGGTTGAACACGGCCAGGGAGGCGAACGCCGCGGTCGGGCCGACGTTCTGCACCTGCCCGGCGCTCTGCCGGTCGGCCAGGCCGACCAGTTCGAGCCGGTTCCGCTCCTGGTCGAAGGCCACCCGGCCGCCGTCGGAGGTCACGCCGAGGACGTCCACCGCCCCGCTCCGGTGGTCGAGCGTCCGGGCCACCACGGCCTTGTCGGTGCCCAGCCGCCACACCTTCAGGCTCCGGTCCTTCGAGGCGGTGACGAGCGTCCCCTGGGGGGTGAACTGGAGGCTGGTGATCGCGTCGCGGTGCTCGGCCGCCAGCGGGTACAGCTTCTTCCACTCGGCCGCGCTCCAGATGAACACGTCCCGGCCGGCGGCCGAGGCCATGAACCGGCCGTCCGGGCTGAAGGCGATGGCGCTGACGGCGGCGGCGTGGGCGTCGGCGAGTTCCTGCCCGTCCGGGCTGACCTTCTCGGGGTTGGTCAGGTCGAACACCCGCAGCTTGCCGTCCTCGGCCCCGGTCACGGCCACCGGCCGCACCCCGGCCGGGCTGCACGCCACGGACCGCACCGCCACCGGGTGGTTCAGGCCGTGGGCGACCCCGTTCGGGGCGGTCGCGTCCCAGGCCCGGCCGCTGCCGTCGGCCCCCACCGTCACCACCAGCGGGCGGTCGGCGTGGGACGACACGGCCAGCCCGGTCACGGCCGCCCGGTGGAGCGGCAGGCTCTTGGTCGGGGCGCTCGGGACGGCCGGCTCGACGGCCACCGACATCCCGGGGCGGACCAGCCCGGCGAACTGCACGTCGAGGAACCCCTCCAGCCGGACCCGGTCGGTCGCCTGGATCTCCAGGATCTTCTCCCCGGCCTTCACGTACTCGCCGACCTGCTTGGACAGCCCGCGGACCTTGCCGTTGACGGTGCTCCGGATCTGGTGGCGGCGGATCAACTGGTCGGCGTCCTCGTACTCGGCCTCGGCCTTGGCGATCGTCTGGAGAGCCTGCCCGAGGTTCTCCTCGAACCGGGTCAGGGTGATCTGGTCCTGGATGAACTCGACGTAAGACCCGGTCCCCTTGTCGATGGTCCCCTTCGTCAGCTGGAGCTTCGTCTTGGCGTACCCGACGCCCTCGGCGGCCGACTTCTGAATCCCCTCGGCCGCCTCCTTGGTCTTGAGCGCCCCCCGCTTCCGGATGGTGACCTGCTGGTCGTTGAGCATGCAGATCACGTCCCCGGCCTTGACCGTGTACCCCTCCTTGAGCCGCTTGTACTTCGTCCGCTTCTCGGTGTCGCGGGGGTGGTAGATCAGGTCCGGGTGGCCGGCCGGGAGGCTGTCGTCGCGGACCCCGATCAGCTCGATCGTCCCGTCCACCTCGGCCGACACCTGCTGCCGCTCCTCGTACTGCACGGTGCAGTTCGGCACCACCAGCGGCTCGCGCCCGGTGAGGACGGGCACGGCCAGCTTCACGTCGGCCTTGGGCGCGTACAGCGGGGTTCCGACGTTCGCGTTCGGGTCGTCGGCGGTGTTCTGACTGCCGGGCTTGGCGACGTCGGGGACGGCCCGCCCGCAGCCGGCGGCGAAGGCCGCGGCGGCGAGGGCGGGGAGGAGCAGGGTACGCGGACGCATTGGCGGTTCCCTCGGGAACGGGGTACGGGGTTGTTGTGGGTTGCCCCCGGGACCGGCCGCTCGGCCGGGGTGACGCGGGGCGGGTTTGCTCGGGGTAGCTGGCCGGCAGGAGCGTGCGGCCCGGCCCCGCCGTACTCACGCCACGGTTCTCCGCGACGCGCGGGCACGGCGAGCCGTCACCCGGTAACAGGCTCCCGCGGGCCGGCCAACTCCCTCTTAGAAGAAGAACACGACCTTCTCGTAGAACCACTCCCAGACGCCGTGGAACATGGAGTAGCCGAGGGCGTGGTCGCCGCAGCGGACGCGGGTGCGGACCTCCAGGCCGGTCACGAACTGGGCCTCCGGCACCCACACCCCGGCCGGCATGTCCTCCAGGTTCAGCTTCACGTAGGCCGTCACCACCGGCTCGTTCTCGTCGTGCTCGTCCTTGTTCGGCACCGCCTCGGCCATCAGGTCGTCCTGGTACAGCCGGCCCAGGAAGCGGTCGTCCGGCATGCTGGCCAGCAGCACGTCCACGTCGAGGTACGGGCGGCCGTTGTCCAGCTTGTGGAGCGTCGGGTCGGTGAAAGCTCGCATGATCTGGCCGACGTTTCGCTGCGGAATCTTGAGCTCGACCTGCCAGGCGCCTTCGAGGTTGCCGACCCGCACCACCTCCTCGCTCGGGCGGATGGTCCGGCCGACGAGGTTCTCGCGGCGGTCGTCGTTGAGGACGGTCCACTTGCTCGCCCCGAGCTGCCGCTTGAGCCGGGGGTTGAACTGGTCGGTCTTGGCCTGGAACCAGCCCGGCCGGGTCTGGGCGGCGTTGTAGGCCAGGTCCAGGGCGGCCAGGTTCTGGTGGGCGCCGTCCATCGCCAGCTGGGCCGACTTCTCCTCGGACATGAACCGGAACCGGTCGGTCAGCGAGAGCTGCCGGTCGCCGAGCAGGCCGGCGGCGCTCTCGCGCTTGGACCGGGCCTCCTGGAGCTTGGCGATGAGGTTCCGCTGCTCGGCCTCGAGCTGGGCGTCGTGGAGCTCGGCCACCGCGTCGCCGGGGAGGAGCTTGTCGCCGGGGCGGACGAGCACCCGCCGGATCTGCCCCTCCTTGGGGGCGTACACCTTGGCGATCTCGACCGGCTGCATGTGGCCCCTGGCGTCCATCCGCAGCGGGTACGGCACGGTGGTCATCGTGACGAGCAGGACCAGCACCAGCACGGCCGCCCCGGTGGCGTAGAACCGGCCCTTCCCGCCCAGCCCCTCCTGGACCTTGGCGATCGGCCACCACAGGAACTTGAGCGGCACCCGCTTGAGCTCGGCCGCGTTGTACAGGGCCGGGGCGGCGTGCTTGGCCACCAGCTCTAGCCGCTGGATCAGCGGGGAGGCGTCCTCGGGCGGGTTGAAGCTCTCCAGCACCAGCACGGAGCGGGCCGGCTTAGCCTGGTCCTTCTCCCGGTCGTCGCGGACCGGCTGGACCACGAGGAGCTTCGGCTGGCTCTCGTTCAGGTACTCGTCGAGCGAGTCGGACACGGCCGGCGGCAGGCCGGCGTCCTTGACGCCCTTGAAGGTGAGCGTCTCGCCCCACGCCAGCACGGCCTCCATCAGCCGGCGCAGCCGGCGGACGTGGGTGCTGGCCTTCTCGACCACGTCGGCCCCGCTGACCGCCTCGACCGTGACCTTCTTGCGGGCGTGGCGGACGCCGACGCACAGCCGGTCGCACTCGACGAGCTTGCGGCCCTCGTTGGCGACGTGGTAGGCCACCTCGGTCGGGTCCAGGGTGCCGTGGACGAGCCGGGCGAACGTCTCGACCTGGGTGAAGGTGCGTTCGATGCCGGTGGTGTTGCGGGCGTTCGAGAACTGGTGGTACTGGCTGGCGTACCCGGCCATCTGGAACGTGTAGTTCAGGAAGGTCGGGTAGATCTTCGGGTCGAGGGCCGGATCCTGGAACACCTCCAGCACCCCGAGCGACTGCTTGTCCGGGGTGACGATGGGCGCGAACAGGGCGAAGTAGTCGGTGAGGTTGGCGGCCGGGACGCCGGCGTCGCCGGCCGGGCCGGCGGGCGGCCCCTGGTTGGGGGCGAGCCGGCCGTTCGGCTCCAGCATCAGCGGCCGCGGCGGGGCGGCCTGGAATACTTGCCGCAGCACCTCGTTGTGACACTGCCGGCCGCCGCGGCGGTTCTCCAGCCCGACCTTCTCCAGGTTCACCTGGCAGGCGATCTGGAGGAACCCCTGGGGGGTGCGCAGCCACACCGCCCCGGCCGGGGCGTCGATGGCGGACAGCGTGCGGTTGAGGAACTGCTGGTAGAAGTCGGCGGGGGCGAGGGCCGACCCGGCGAGCTTCGACGCCGCCTCGAACGCCTCCTCGATCTGTCGGCCGTAGCGGTTCTTCGGGTCGTTGGAGCCACCCGAAGTGGCGCTGTTGTTGGACACGGACGAGGTCGGGGTCGGGGTCAAGGGAGGACCTCGCGTGGAGGCGTTAAAGTCGGCAAATCCATTACTAGCATAACGCCGCTCCCACGAGGAGCAAGCGAAGCAATCTGCCCCCGCCCCCGGAGGGCACCCTCTGGCGAGAAAGTGTGCCGGCTGGGCGGGCGTCGCGGCCCCCGGGTTGGAGGGGGCGTCCTCTCCCGACGATTCCCGGATTCCGGGAGATTGCCGTCCCCGCCGGGCGGATACTCTCCAATCCCGGAAACCGCGCCCCGCGCGACACGAAATCTGATGAAAATCTCGTGGGGATCGGCCGCACGCCCCGGTCGCCGGACACTCGGTGAGCGGTGCCGCGGACCGAGCCCCCGCTCCCATCAGGGGTTCCGTCGGCTACCGCCCCGGGTGCTGGTTCTCCCAGGTGAGGATGTGGTGCATCAGGTCGGGGGCTTCGATGTCGGACGGGGGGAGCGGCCAGGCGAACCGCTCAGCGGCCGCCAGCTGGGAGGCCGCCCCGCGCCCCTGGGGCTCGTTCCACAGCTGGACGAACCTGCTGATGGCCCGGCCGCGGCGGCACAGCCGGCGGACGCACGACCAGGCGTCGTCCTCGGAGCGGGCGGCTTCGGCAAATAATTCGGTCCAGTCGGCCAGCCACTCGACCAGCATCCGCGCCTCGATGTCCCCGAGCCCGCGGGTCAGCGCCTCGTCCCGGAGAACGAGGCGGAGCATCGGGTCACACGACGTCGGCATCAATGGTCTCCCCCGGCCACCGGCCCGGGCGGCCGGGCGGCAGCGTGATCCGGCCCCGCGGGCGGGGGCGACCGGCCGGTGGCCGGCGTTCCCCCTCCCCGCCCGCGGGCGCCCTTCCCCCTTGCGACCCCCGGCCCGGCAGTCGGGCCGTGGCGCGGCGTGATCGTGCGAAGCGGGGTGCGTATAACGGCCGTCCCGGGCGGTCGCAAGCGAACCTCGGGAAGATCCGATGAAGCCCGGCGCTGGCGGCGGCCCCCGCCCTGCCTTATCCTCAGTCCTCGGCCCCCTTCCCTCATTCTCCCCCGACATGCTCTCCTTCCTCGCCGGTCTAGTCGTGCGCCTCCTGTACCGGTTCCGGGCCTACGGCCGGGAGCGCGTTCCGCGAACCGGCGGCTGCCTGGTCGCCGCCAACCGCGTCGGCCCGCTCGATCAGCTGATGCTCCGGGCCGCCTGCCCCCGGCCGCTGCGCGTCCTGCCCGATACCGGCTACGACGTGACCGCCGTCGCCGCGGCGCTGGACCGGGGCGAGGTCGTGCTGCTGTTCCCCGAAGGCGGGCCGACCCTCAGCGGCCACCTGCGGGCGTTCGGGCCGGACGTGGAGAAGATCCTGGCGGCGACGGCCGGGGCCGTGGTCGTGGTGCCGGCCTGTACCGACGGCACCTGGGGCGGGTGGCTCAGCTACGCCGGCGGGCGGCGGTCCTGGAAGCGACTGCGGCACGGCGGTACGGCCGCCGGGGTGATGTTCGGCGATCCGCTCCCGAAGGCCACGCCCGCCCCGGAACTCCGGCTGGCGGTCGAGGAACTGAGGGCCGACCTCGCCACGCGGCTCAGCGACTTCACCCCGCTCGTCCACCGGGCGTTCGTGCGGAACGCGGTGGCGCTGCGGAACCTGTTCCGCCCGTGCGTCATCGACTACGCGGCCGGCGAGAAGACGCTGACCTGGGGGAAGATGTTCGTCGCCTCCATGTGCGTGACGCGCTACCTCCGCGGCCGGGTCGGGGCCGAGCCGAACGTGGGCGTGTGGCTGCCGACCAGCCTCGGCGGGGCGCTGGCGAACCTGGCCATCGCCTTCCTCCGCCGCACGTCCGTGAACCTGAACTACACCGCCGGCGACGACGCCTGCCGGTCCGCGGCCCGGCAGGCGGGGCTGCGGGTGGTGGTGACGTCGAAGCGATTCCTGATGCGCTTCCCGCTCGCCCTCCCCGACGACGTCGAGCGGATCTACCTCGAAGACGTCCTCGCGGCCGTCACGAAGGGGCAGCAGGTCCGCACCTTCCTGATGGCCCTCGTCACGCCCGCGTGGGTGGTCGACCGCTTCGTGCTGGGCCTCCACCGCCACCGGCCGGACGACGTGCTGACCCTGGTGTTCTCCAGCGGCAGCACCGGCGAGCCGAAGGGCGTGGTGCTGACGCACCGCAACGTGGGCTCGAACGTGGACTCCGCGGTCCGCACGATCCAGATCCGCCCGGACGACACGCTGCTGGGGGTGCTGCCGTTCTTCCACAGCTTCGGGTACACGGTCTGCCTGTGGGCGCCGCTGGTGGCCGGGGCGACGGCGATCTACTCGCCCGACCCGCGGGCGGCCAAGGAGGTCGGCGTGATCGTCCGCAAGCACCGGGCGACGCTGATGCTCAGCACGGCCACGTTCCTGCGCTTCTACCTCCGCCGCTGCGGCGCCGACGACTTCCGCTCGGTCCGCATCCTGATCTGCGGCGCCGAGAAGTTGCCGGTGAAGCTCCAGGACGAGTTCCGGGCCAAGTTCGGCGTCCTCCCGCTGGAGGGCTACGGCTGCACGGAACTGTCGCCGGTCGTCTCCACCAACCTGCACGCGGTCACGATCGACGGCGTGACGCAGGAGTGCAACACCCGCGGCACGGTGGGCCGGCCGATCGTCGGCGTGGCGATGCGGGCCTTCACCCAGGAGGACCGCCGACCCCTGCCGACCGGCGTGGAGGGGGTGCTGTGGGGGCGGGGGCCGAACGTGATGACCGGCTACCTGCACCAGCCGGGGAAGACGAAGGACGTGGTCCGCGACGGCTGGTACAACACGGGCGACGTGGGGCTGGTCCGGCCGGACGGGTTCATCCAGATCACGGGGCGGGTGAGCCGGTTCGCCAAGATCGCGGGCGAGATGGTGCCGCTGGAACGGCTGGAGGAGGAACTCCACGACCTGCACGGCGGCGGCGACCGGGTGCTGGCGGTGGCGGCGGTGCCGGACGAGAAGCGCGGCGAACGGCTGGTGGTGCTGGTGCTGCCGGACGTGGCCGGGAAGATCGGCGGCCTGCTCGACGCCCTGGCCGGCCGCGGGTTGCCGAACCTGTGGGTGCCGGACGCCCGCGACTGCTACCCGGTGGACGCCCTGCCGGCGCTCGGGAGCGGCAAACTCGACCTGAAGCGCGTCGGCGAGGTGGCGAGAGAGCTTGCAGGCGAGGGGCGGGCCAGCTGACCGACTCGTGCCGGTCCGCCACACCCGAGCGGGAGGGGGTCGGGGCCGTGGGTGATCTGGTCCCCCTTGAGAGAATGCGGTCCGGCGGGACTTCGGAGTCCCCTCCGGCGGTGTCCTGGTCGTGACGCTGGTAACAGCTGCCAACCGGCCTGGGGCGATAGCGGTTATCACCTCCTCCGCCATATTCTAACGGGTCTCCAGGTGCAGCACTTCTGCACCTGGAGACCCGTTGGCGCGCCCCCCCCGGGGGCATTGCCCCGGGTCGGCTACGGATCAACCCGATCGTGCATCAGTCCTTCCGCAGGGAGAAGTGGTCGAACAGGCGGCCCTCCTGGTCGAACGCCTTGAACTCCAACTGGCCCTGGTGGATAGCGACGTGGCAAAAGTGGAAGTCCACCCTCAGCTGGTTCTGAAAGAACGTCGGGGTCGGGCCGAAGTCCTCCAGCCCGCCGCCGCCCCCGCCGCTCGTCACGTGGACCACGCCGTTCTGGCGGTCCACCTTCCCGCCCCGCACCGGCCACGTCCGCTCGTACAGGTGGATGTGGCCGTTGAACACGACGTCCACCTTGTGCTTCTCGTAGAGCGCCTGGAGCGGGCGGACGCGCAGGTCGCCGGCGACCGTCTTCTCCTTCGCGGTGTCCCCGTAGTCGTTCGAGTCGGACGAGTAGACCGGGTGGTGGTGGTAGCAGAACTTCCACTTCGCCTCGGACCGCGCCAGCGCCTGGTCCAGCCACCGGTACTGCTCCCCGCCCGGCAGGAGGCCGGCGGTGCGGATGGTGTTGGTGTCGAGGACGAAGAACTCGGCGTCGCCGTACCGGTACGAGTAGTAGTACTCGGGGGCCGGGAGGGAGAAGTAGCGGTAGTAGTGGGCGTGGTTCTTCTCGTGGTTGCCGATGCACGGGAACACCGGCACCCGGCCGAACAGTTCGAGGCACGGCTTGAACAGGTCACCGGTCCATTGCCACTTGGCGGCGCCGTCGTTCACCACGTCGCCGCAGTGGACGACGAAGTGCGGCCGCCGCTCCCACATCAGCTTCGCCAGCTTCCCCGTCACCGCCGGGTTCCGCTGGGTGTCGCCGACCACCGCGAAGCTGAACGCCTCGCCCGGCTCGACCGCGGTCATGAACGTGAGCGGGCGGCCTTCCAGCTTCCGCCCCTCGGCGTCGGTGGCGACCACCCGGTAGAAGTAGCGCGTGCCCGGGGTCAGGCCGGTGAGTGCCACCTCGCCCAGCGTGTCGGCCTTGTCGGCCTTCGCCTGCTTCGGCGGGGGGAAGGTGGTGCCGTACTCGACCACCGCGGTACACGGCAGGTCCGTCTCCCACATGACGGTCATGCCGGTCTTCGTCGCGGCCTGGAGGTATGGCTCGATGGTGAAGCGCGGGCCGGCGGGCCGGGCCGGGGGCGTCTCGGCGAGCGCCCGGTCGGCGGCGAAGTGGGCGGCTAGGTCCGCTTCCGGGACGGCGTGCGGGCAGAGCATCACCTCCCTCAACGCCCCGGCGAGCGGGAAGTCCTCGTCGGCGTCCTTGTACCGCCCGAGCACGAACGGGGCGGACGGGGCGTAGAGGACGTCGCCCTTCTGCTCGTCGCTGGCGCCGTCGAGCTTGCCGTTGACGTACAGCCTCATCTGCTTGCCGTCGTAGACGCCGGCGACGTGGTACCAGCGGCCGGGCTCGTAGGCGGTCTTCCCCTTCAGGTAGGTCATCGAGCCGTAGCCGTCCTTGACCGGGCCGCGGCCCTGCGACGCCAGCCCGAACAGGAAACCGGCCTTGGTGTAGCCGAGGACGAAGCCGGCCTCCTTCGGGCCGTTGTCCTGGAAGCAGCTGACGACGCCGCCCCACTCGGCCGGCTCGTCGACCCGCACCCAGGCCACGGCGGTGAGGGCGGCCTTGGGGAGGAAGTCGGCGGCGGGGGTGACGGCCGGGCGGATCATCACGCCGTCGTCCGGGCCGGAGAGTTCCAGCCGGGCGGGCGGGCCGACGAGCTTAGCGGTGCCGAGGAGGGTGCCGGGGAGTCGACCGGCGCGGTCGGTGACCGCCTTCCCGCTGACGCCGTCCGGGTCGAACGCCCAGTGGGCGGTCGGGCGGAGGTCGGGGCGGGGTTGGGCGGGGGTGGGGGTGGCCCGGAACAGCACGCCCGCGGCGACCGCCGCGCAGACCAACCCCACCGCCAACTGCTTGCGGCGCTGTGTCATGGACCCGCCCCCCGGATTACGCACCTACGGTCGGATGGTAGGCGCCCGGCCGGCGGGGGGCGAGTGAAATGCCCGTGCGGGCCGGCGGGGGACGCCTCTACGGCCGGGACCACGCGCCCGGGGTCACGCCCCCGCCTCGGGGAACAGGGGGACCGGCCGGCGGTCGGGGGTGGAGAGGTCCACGCCGACGAACACCGCCTCGGCCTCGGTCACCGAGATCACCTCGGCCCCGCGCTCGGCCACCACGTCCACGTGCATGGTCACCGACGTCCGGCCGAACCGGACGACGGTGGCGTTGAACGACACCACGTCCCCGACCAGCACCGGGTGCTTGAACTCGACCCGGTTGAGCGCCACGGTGACGAACGCGGCCCGCGGGTTCCCGCCGCGGACCTGCACCGCCCGCCGGGCCGCGATCGCCCCGGCCATGTCGATGTGGCTGAGGATCACCCCGCCGAAGATGGTCCCGTGCGGGTTCGTGTCCTTGGGCATCATCACCGCCCGGACGGCGGTGTACGGCTCGGTCATCGGTAGTGGGCTCCCGCGTCAGGTTTGACGCAGGTAAACTGCGGACCCGACGCCGCCGGGACCAGGGGGCCGCGACGGCTGAGGGTGGGCCGCGTCGATCGCGGAAGACCACTCGGACGCCCTTCGTCCGGCTTCCGACACGTCGCCCTCGTCCACCGTCACTCCGCGTACGCCACCCAGGCCAGCCCGCCGGCCAGCGCGCCGCACAGGACGGTCAGCGCCGCCACCAGCCGGCGGAGGCGGGTGTGGGCCTCGATCTGCCGGCGGAAGCCGTACTCGGCCCGCTCCGTCGCCCGGGCCGCCCGCCGGGCCTCGCCGCTCCGGGCTACCGCCGCCGCCTGCTCCCGGTCGAACTCCCGCAGCCGTTCTTCCATCCCCGTCCGGTGGGCGACCAGGATGCCCGTCACCACCCCGGCGTCGGCCGGCCGGTCGGCCGGGTCTGCGGCCAGACACAGCTTCGCCAGCGTGACCAGTTCGGGGGCCGCGTCCGACCGGTCGAGCCGGTCGAAGGCGTCCGCCAGGTCGGCCACCCGCGCCCGGCGGATCACGTCCTCGGCGTCCCGACCCGGGAACGGCGGCTGTCCGGTCAGTACCGCGCAGAGGATGCCGCCGAGGGCGAACACGTCGGCCCGGGCGTCCACGTCCTCGCCCCGGGCCTGCTCCGGGGCCATGTACGCCGGCGTGCCCACCGCCCCGCCCGGGTGGGTGTAGGAGGCGTTCGGGATGGTGAACGAGGCGTGCCGCGCCGAAACCGTCCCGGGCCGGGCTTGCACCCCCGCGCCGGCCGGCTCGGGCTCGTCCTTCCGGACCGCCAGCCCCCAGTCCATGACGTGGATGTCGCCGAAGGCGCCGACCATGATGTTGGCCGGCTTCAGGTCGCGGTGGACCACCCCGCGGGCGTGGGCGAACCCGACCGCCTGGCACACCTGCTCGAAGATCTGAATCGCCCCCGGGGAGTCCGGGATGGTGAGGTCGAGGTCGGCCGTGGAGTTGGACGACGGCCGCTGCCAGCGGGCGGCCAGCACGGCGGCCAGGGTCCGCCCCTGGATCAGCTTCATGGCCATGAACGGACGGTCGTCGGCCAGCGCGCCGAGGTGGTAGACCGGGGGCACCCCGGGGTGCGGTAGCCGGGCAGTGGTGCGGGCCTCGGCGACGAACCGGGCTGCCGCCCCCGGATCCCCGGCGCAGTCGGGGAGGAGGGTCTTGATCGCCACCTCCCGGCCCAGGGCCAGCTCCCGGGCCGCGAACACCACCCCCATCCCCCCGCGGGCGATCTCGCCGACGATCTCGTACCCCGGGACGACGAACCCGCCCAGCGCCGGGAACGGCGCCGGGCCGGCCGACCCGGGGCGCGGGACGGTCCGGTTCGGGTCGGCGGCGGCCGGGGCGGTTGGGGGGCGGGAGCCCCCAGCTGGCCCGGAGCGGGTAGTTAACACGAACCGGCCCGATCCGATCGGGGCGCTGGCAGACATGGCGGCATCCCTGGCGCGGACGGTATCCCGATTCTGCCGGCCGGAGCGCCCGGGTTCCACGTCGGGTCCGGATTTGGCTGGTTTTCATCCCGGACGTCCGCCCGGCGCGTAACCGGTCCCCGGATTCCGCCCCCAGCACAAGTCGTCACGTTGTCACGTCAACGAATCTTCAAGCACCATGTCGCCCGCTCTCCAGACTTGACGACTTGCGGACGTGATGACTCATACGCAACCGGGTTGCTCGGTAGGCCACCCGGGGCAACGCCCCGGGTGGCCTACCGAGCAACCGGACTTGGTATCAATTCGCCAGCATCCGCCGGGCCTTGACTAGGTACTGTACCCCGCTGCCGACGGTCGCCGCCACCATCGCCCAGAACAGGACCGTCTGCACCGGCTCCAGCACCGCCAGCACGGCCGGCGCGAAGCCCTCCGCCCGCCACCACTGGAGTAGGAACACGCCGATCAGCACCGCGCACTGGAGGCCCATCTTCAGCTTGCCGAACCGGTCGGCCCCGAACTTCTGGCCGGTCGCCTCGACGACCCCGCGGACGGCCGTCACCACCAGCTCCCTGCTGAGCACGAGCACCGCCGCCCAGGTCGGGACGCCGGCCCCGGCCACCGGCGCCAGGTACACGAACGCCCCGCACACCAGCACCTTGTCGGTGAGCGGGTCGAGGTTGCGGCCGATCAGGGTGAGGGGGCCGTAACGCCGGGCCCACCAGCCGTCGACCCAGTCGGTGGCCGTGGCGACCAGGAACACCACCAGGGCGGCCAGCCACAGGTCGTACCCGATGCACGCGAACAGCACGACCGCGAGCGGGATGCGGGAGAACGACAGGACGTTCGGGGCGTTGAACAACGGCTCGGACGGGACGGGCATGGCGGCTCCGGGACCGGCGACGGAGCCTACTTTAGGGGCAACCCGGGGGGGTGGTCGGGGAGTGCCTTCTTCGGCGGGGCTTTCGGCGGGAGTTTCCGGTCGGTCTTGATCACCGGCGGGTCCGCGGGCGAGCCCGCCCCGCACCCCGCGGAGGCGAGCGTGGCGGCGGCCAGCAGGAGGAGGCGGCGGGTCATGCCGCCAGTGTACCGGCCGGGGCTAGTAGCGGAGAATGAAATCCACCGTGAACCGGTACTGGAACAGGTCGCGGGGGCCGGCGAGCGGGATCTCGAACGCCGCCCCCACCTGGGCGCTCTCGGTGATCTTGAACCGGGCGCCGGCGGCCCCGGTCAGGAGCCCGTGGCCCTTGGCCGCCCCGCCGAGGTTGAACAGGTCGCGGCCCTCGACCCCGATCTGCGGGCGGGCGCCGCCGTCGGTCGTCACCAGGACGTAGTTCAGTTCGAGCAGCGGGTAGAGGCGCTGCCAGTTCATCACGTCCCAGCTCACGTGCCCGCTGAGCGACAGGTAGTCGCTCCGGGCCGAGTCGGTGCCGAAGGCGTAGGCCGCGCTCACCAGGGTGTTCAGGCCGCCGAACTGGGCGTCGCGGAAGAGCTTCTGCCCGTAGGTGGCGTAGGGCACCAGCGACAGCGAGCCGGTGTCCTGGAACACGCCGCCGCTGCCGACCGGGATCTGGAACTGCAACCCGCCGGCGAGCAGGCTGCCGCTCTCCTCGCCGCGGATGAAGGTGAACTTCGGCCCGAGCCACAGCTCGGAGAACCCCGAGTTCCCGGGCAGGACGGCGTCGCTGGCGGGGCTGTACCACACCCCGCCGAGCTTGTTGATGGTGAACGACAGCCGTTCGGTCACCGCCACCCGGCCCTGGACCCCGAAGAAGTTGACGTTCCCGCCCTGCGTGTCCGGCTGGCGGCCGGGGATGCGCTGGTAGAGGTAGATCGGGCGGATCTCCGTCAGCGAGCGGGGGTCTTCGAACAGGAATGGGTTCGTGACGGGCGAGATGAACCCGTCGAAGGCGTGGTCGCTGCGGAACCACTCGCCGCGCTCGCCGAAGACGTCGAGGATGCGGTCGCCGAACTTCCCCGACGTGCTGCGCGGCGCCGGCTTGCGCTCGCGGGGGTGGGCAGCGGGCTCGGCCGCCTCGCCGGGCGCCCCGGTCCGCCGGGCGAGGAAGTCGTTGACCGGGTCGGCGGGGCGGTCGGCGCGGGCGGTCCGCACCGCCTCCGCGGCCCCGGCCGGAACCACCTGCCCCGTGGACTCCTGCCCCGTCACCGACGGCGCCCCGAGCGCCGCCCGGACCGGCCGGGCCGCCGGCGGCGGGTCGGCGGCGGGAGCCGGGGCGGGTTCAGGGGCGGAACGAACGGGATAACCCACGACGGCGACGGGCGCCCCGAGAATGGCGGGCGGGTGATCGAGGGGGGCGGCCGCCCGCCGGGGGGCGGGGGGCGGGTCCGCGGGCGGTAGGGGCTGCGCAGCGGCCGGAGCCGCGGCCCCGATCGCCGCCAACACCGGCCCGGCCACCCACGCCCAACGCGGCATCCGCCGGCCCTCCTGGCCACGCACCACGTCGGTTATCGACCGCCCCGGCCGGCCGGCATGAAGGGAAAGCCGGGGAGGGCACGCGACCGGACGCGACTCAAGTTCAAGCGGGGCGCCGGCCGATACTAAGCCGGATACGAGGGGCAGGGAACACCCCGTGGCGCGGACGGGTTGACCGATTCTCAACCCGCGTGATAGAAGGACCGGTTCTGTCAGGCCCGCCATCTCCAAACTGCCGGTTCTGATCACCCCGGCACCGGAGATTTGTTGCATGATCGCCGCAATTCGCCGCGTTGCCCAACGGGTCGTTCGGACCGGTCGGTCCCCGGCGCACAAGTGGCTGCTGGCCCTGGGTCTCCTCGTCCTGATCGGCGGCGCTGTCTTCTTGACCCGCGCGTCGCACCGCGGGCGAACCGCGAGCCTTCCAACGGCTCCCGTTGACCCGGCGCCGGCGTCCGTCGCAAACCCCCCGCCGCAACCACCGCCCCCGCCGCAACCACCGCCCCCGCCAGCGGAATCCCTCACGTTCGAGGACTTTCCGCGTCACGCGACGAACCCGCCGGCCGCGGTCGCCACGGCCGCGCCGGTCGGGCCGGTCGACTACAACCGCCACGTCCGCCCCATCCTGTCCGAGTTCTGCTTCTCCTGTCACGGGCCGGCGGAAGACGGCCGGAAGGCCGACCTCCAGCTCCACACCCGGGAGGGGGCGACCCGCGAGGCGTCGTCCGGCCGCCCGGTGATCGACCCGCGCAACCCGGACGGGAGCGAGCTGGTCGCCCGCATCCTGGCGCCGGGCGCGGGGGCCATGCCGCCGAAGTCGTTCGGGAAGACGCTCTCGGCCGGCCAGGTCGAGGTGCTGCGCCGGTGGGTCCGTGAGGGGGCCGCGTTCACCCCGCACTGGGCCTACGCCCGGCCGGTCTCCCCGCCGGTCCCCCGCCCGAAGGCGGCGGGGTGGGTGCGGAACCCGGTCGACGCGTTCGTCCTGGCCCGGCTGGAGGCGGAAGGGCTGGCCCCGGCGCCGGAGGCGAACCGGACCACCCTCATCCGCCGGCTCAGCCTGGCCCTGACCGGCACCCCGCCGACCCCGGCCGAGGTGGACGCGTTCGTGACCGACCCGGCGCCCGCCGCCTACGAGCGGCTCGTCGAGCGGCTCCTCGCGTCGCCCCACTACGGCGAGCGGATGGCGGCCGGGTGGCTGGACCTGGCCCGGTACGCCGACACGAACGGCGGCACCCTGGACAGCGGCCGCGAGATGTGGCCCTACCGGGACTGGGTGATCCAGGCCTTCAACGACAACAAGCCGTTCGACCGGTTCACCGTCGAGCAGCTCGCGGGCGACCTGCTCCCGAACCCCACGCTCGCGCAACGGGTGGCCACCGGCTTCCTCCGGAACGAGCTGGCGTCGCTGGAGGTCGACACGGAACAGCTGCGGCACTTCCTGCTCATCGACCGCGTCAACACGGTCTCAGCCGCGTGGCTCGGGTCCACGTTCGCCTGCGCCCAGTGCCACGACCACAAGTACGACCCGCTCACGCAGCGGCAGTACTACCAGCTGATGGCGTTCTTCAACACCCACTACAAGGGGCCGTCGTTCCACGGCGGCGTGGACCCGCGCGGCAACATCGGCCCGGTGGCGGCGCTCCCCAGCCCCGCGCAGGCGGCCCGGCTCGCCGACCTCAAGGGCCGGCTCGCGCGGGTCGAGGCCGAGGTCGCCGAGTTGATGACCGCCACGGCGGCGGGCCTGGCCGACGCCCCCGCGCCGGCGGGCGCCGGCGAGGTGGTCTGGGTGGACGACCAACTCCCGGCGGGCGCCCGGGACCGGGCCGGGGCGCCCGGCTGGGAGTTCTCGACCGGTCCGGTCCACCCGTACCGCGGCAAGGCGTCCGTCCCGGTGTCGTCCAAGGAGGTCGGGTGCCGCGCGTTCGAGGGGGCCGACGAGCCACTCGGGGTCGGCCGGGGCGACACGCTGTTCGCCCACGTGTACCTCGACCCGGCGGACCCACCGGCGGCCGTCTTGATCCACTTCACCGGGCCGGCGACCGAGCACCGCGCCTACTGGGGGGAGAACCGGTTCATCTGGGGGACGGACGGGGACGCGAGCCGCAAGCGCATCGGGGCGCTCCCCGCCGCCGGCGGGTGGGTGAGGCTGTCCGTCCCCGCCGACGCCGTCGGCCTGGGCGGGGCGGCCGTGTCCGGGATCGTCGTCGCCGTGGCTGGCGGCACGGCCCACTGGGACGGCTTCGGCGTCAGCAGGTCGAACCGGGCCGGGTCGTTCGCCGACTGGGAGCGCGGTGAACGCGAGACCCCGGGCGCGGGACTGCCGGCGGCGGTCCGGGCCGCCCTCGGCGCTGCCCCCGCGCAGCGGACCGCGGCGCAGACCAAAGACCTCCGGGCCTACTTCGCCGAGCACGTGTACGCCCCCACCCGGGTCCGGTTCACCCGCCTGCACGCCGAGCGGGACCGGTTGCGGAAGGAGGAGGCCGACGTCACCGCCGGGGTGCCGACCACGATGGTCCTGGAGCAGCCCCGCGACCCGGCAGACACGCACGTCCTGGTCCGGGGCGAGGTGACCCGGCCGGGCGAGAAGGTGACCGCGGCGGTCCCGGGCTTCCTCCCCCCCCTCCCGGCCGGGGCGCCGGCCGACCGGCTGGGGTTCGCCCGCTGGCTGACCGCGCCCGAGCACCCGCTTACCGCCCGCGTGGCCGTGAACCGGGTCTGGCAGATGCACTTCGGGGCCGGGCTGGTGACGACCGTCGAGGACTTCGGGTTCCAGGGCGAGCCCCCGACGCACCCGGAGCTGCTCGACTGGCTCGCCGTCCGCTTCGTCGAGTCGGGGTGGGACGTCAAGGCGCTCCACCGGCTGGTCGTGACCTCGGCGACGTTCCGCCAGTCGGGCCGGGTCACCCCCCGGGTCCGGGAGGCCGACCCCGGCAACCGGCTGTACGCCCGTTGGCCGCGGGTCCGGCTGCCGGCCGAGACCGTCCGCGACAACGCCCTGGCGGTCAGCGGGCTCCTCGACCGGCGGGTCGGCGGGCCGTCGGTCCGCCCGTACCAGCCCGACGGGCTGTGGGAGGCCGTCCGCCACCCCAGCGACGTCAGCGCGCAGGTCTACCTCCAGAGCCGCGGCGCCGACCTGTACCGGCGCGGGCTGTACGTGTTCATCAAGCGGACCATGCCCCACCCGCTCCTCTCCCTGTTCGACGCCCCGAACCGGGACGTGTGCGTCGCCCGCCGGCACGCCACGACCACCGCCCTCCAGGCGCTCGCACTGCTCAACGACACCGCGGCCGTCGAGTGCGCCCGGGGGGCGGCGGTGCGGATGTACCAGGAGGGCGGCCCCGACCTCGACGGCCGGCTCGCCTACGGGTTCCGCCTGTGTACCGGCCGCCGCCCGCGGCCGGCGGAACTGGACACGCTCCGCCGGGTGTTCACGGCCGAGTACGCCCGGCTCCGGGGCGCCCCCCGGGCCGCGGCGGCCCTCTTGGCCGTGGGCGACGCGCCCGCCCCGACGACGGTCGAGCCGGCCTACCTGGGCGCGCTGGCCGTGGTGGCCAACGTCCTGCTGAACCTCGACGAGACGATCACACTGGAGTGACGCGATGGGAGTCGCAGGGCTGGTGACGCGCCGGGACTGGGCCGCCCGGACGACCTCGTTCGTCGGCGGGCTCGCCCTCAGCGGCCTCCTCGGCCGGTCGGCCGGGGCCGACCCGCCGCCGGCGCCGTACCGGGGGCCGCACCACCCCGCCCGCGCGCGGCGGGTGATCTTCCTGTTCCAGTCCGGCGGTCCCAGCCACATGGACCTGTTCGACCCGAAGCCGAAGCTCCGGGAGATGCACGGGAAGGAGATCCCCCCGTCGGTCCGGATGGGCCAGATCACCACCGCCATGACCCGGGACCAGGCCAGCTTCCCGCTGGTCGGCAGCCCGTACACGTTCTGCCCGGCCGGCCGGGCGGGGATGGAGTTCTGCGAGCACCTCCCCCGCACGGCAGCCGTCGCCGACGACATCACGCTCGTCCGGTCGATGGTCACCGAGCCGATCAACCACGACCCGGCCGCGCTGTTCTGGCTGACCGGCGCGCAGCGGTCGGGGCGGCCGACCGTGGGGGCGTGGCTGTCCTACGGGCTGGGGTCGGCCAACCGGAACCTCCCGGAGTACGTGGTCATGCTCTCGCAGCACGGCCTCGGCGGGCAGCCGCTCCAGGCCACGTACTGGGGGAACGGGTTCCTCCCGGGGCGGCACCAGGGGACGCAGTTCCGGTCGGGCGGCGACCCGGTGCTGTACCTGAGCGACCCGCCGGGGATCGACCGGGAGTCGCGCCGCCGGGCGGTGGACGCCATCGGCGAGCTCAACCGGGCCCACCAGGAGGACGTCGGCGACCCCGAGATCGCCACCCGGACCCACGCCTACGAGCAGGCCTTCCGGCTCCAGACCAGCGTCCCGGAGCTGACGAACCTGGCGGCGGAGCCGCGGGAGGTGCTCGACCTGTACGGGGTGGAGCCGGGGCGGCCGTCCTACGCCGCCAACTGCCTGATGGCCCGGCGGCTCGTCGAGCGGGGGGTGCGGTTCGTCCAACTCTGTCACCGCGACTGGGACCACCACGGCGGGCTGCGCTCGAACCTGGCCCAGCAGTGCGAGGTGACCGACCGGGCGTCGGCGGCCCTGGTCACGGACCTGAAGCGGCGGGGGCTGCTCGACGACACCGTGGTCATCTGGGGCGGCGAGTTCGGGCGGACCGCGTTCTCCCAGGGGCCGCCCGAGGCGGACGCGTTCGGACGGGACCACCACCCGCGGTGCTTCAGCATCTGGGTGGCGGGGGGGGGCTTCCGGCGCGGCTTCGCCTACGGCCGGACCGACGACTTCGGCTACAACATCGCCGAGAACCCCGTCCACGTCAACGACCTGCACGCCACGCTCTTGCACCTGCTCGGGATCGACCACACCCGACTGACGTTCCGGCACCAGGGCCGCGAGTTCCGCCTGACCGACGTCGCGGGGCGGGTGGTGACCGACCTGATCGGGTAAACGGGAACGCCCGCGGGTCGCCGCCCGTCCGCTGGGGACGGGCGGCGACCCGCGGGCGTTCACCCCGCCTCCCGGGCCGCTACGCGGCCTTCGCCACCCCGTCCGCCCGCGGGGCCGCCTCGGCCCCCGCCGCAGGGCCGGCCGCCTTCCGGAAGAACGTCTCGTAGCCCCACCGGGTCAGCCAGATGGTGGGCTTGTCGACGAGGCGGTACATCACCCAGGACGCTGCCACGCTCGCCGCGACGCTCGCCAGGAACGCGACCGCCGCCGCGCCGTGGTGGCCGAAGCCCGACCCCTGCCGCAGCGCGACGTACAGGTAGCAGCCCAGCGAGCAGATCACGACCAGGTGGAGCAGGTACAGGCTGAAGGAGATGCGGCCGAGGAACGAGAACACCCCCCGCTCGAAGAACCGCTGTAGGGTGTGCGAGAACGCCGTCGCGCCGATCAGCAGGCAGCCGGCGACGGTCTCGTACACGCCGGGCTTCGGCAGGGTCGTGAGCCCCCACAGGTCGTAGGTGGGGGCCGTCCCGGCCGGCGCCTTCCGGTACACGACGTACACGGCCAGGAGCGCGAGCCCGACCGCGGCCGGCCACGGGAGGCGGAACTTGCGGCGGGCCTGCTCGTTGGTCTGGTACAGGTCGGCGAGCGCGACCCCGGCGAGGAAGTCGAGCATGAACAGCTTGCCGCTCAACGCGAGGACGACGCCCCCGAGGGCGTAGAACACGACCCGCCCGCGCAGCGTGCCGAACATGGCGACGAAGGCGTAGACCAGGAACGACCCCGGCAGCTCGACCGACATCGTCCAGACGTTCGCGTTGTAGGCGTTGGCCCCGTTGACGAAGAACGTATCCCAGAGGGTCTGCCGGAGGGCGACCCGGGCGGCCGGGGGGTCGTTGTAGAAGTTGCTCACCCAGGCCTTGGGTAGCGGGTGCGTGTCCAGCACGGCGCCGGCGGCGGCCCCGTGCATCCCGCCCCCCGCCGCCACGAGGTACGCGACCACCACCGAGAACAGCGTGGGGAGCATCAGCCGGGGGTAGCGCCGCGCGGCCGCGGAGGCGACGATCTCGTAGCCCGGCTTGCGGAAGAACGCGAGGGACAGGACGAACCCGCTCAGGATGAAGAACAGGCTCACGGCGAACTGGGAGTCGTAGAGGACGCGCAGCGGGCTGTTGGCGACCCACCGGGCCCACCCGGGGTAGTCGGCCGGGATGCCCTGGGCCGGGAAGTACATCGGCGGCCAGAAGGCCACCATCAGGTGCCCGAGGAGGACGGCCACCGCCGCCAGCCCCCGGATTCCCTCGTACGCCTCCAGCTTCGCGGAGGCCTTCGCCCCCTGCGTCGGCATCGGGATGACGTCGGGCACGCTCGCCTCCGTGACGGGTCGGTGTGGCCGGGCGGCGGCACCGGGCCGCACCCCGCGGCCCCCCCGCGCAGGCGGCCGCGGCCGCGGGCGGAGCGCGCGGCCGCGGCGGAGCCTGCCCGGGCGGGCCGACCCCGACGCCGAACGCCATCCGTACTGGTCACCGGGGATCGAGGGGGTCTGTACCAGTTCGGGCGGCTGCGATCAACCCGACCTTTGAGCGGGGCGCCCCGCCGGGTTGCGGCCGCCCGGGCCGACGGGCTACTCCCGCGTCATGGCGGCCGCGAGCCGCCACCGCAGCAGCCCGAAGCGGCGGCGGGTGTCGGCGGTGGTGACGGCCCGCCACAGCGCCTTCCGGCTGCCCACCAGCACCACCAGCTTCCGCCCCCGCGTGACCGCCGTGTAAATCAGGTTCCGCTGGAGCATCACGTAGTGCTGGGTGCTCACCGGGATCACCACCGCCGGGTACTCGGCCCCCTGCGACTTGTGGATGCTGATCGCGTAGGCCAGCTGGAGTTCGTCCAGGTCGGCGAAGTCGTACTCCACCGCCCGGCCGTCGAACTCGACCGTCACCACCTGCTCGACGGCGTCGATCGCGCTCACCCGGCCGATGTCGCCGTTGAACACCTCGCGCTGGTAGTTGTTCCGGACCTGCATCACCTTGTCGCCGGCCCGGAACGAGGTGTCGAACTTCTTCGTCTCGACCGTCCCGGGCCGGGGCGGGTTCAGCGCCTCCTGCAGCACGCGGTTCAGGTTCGCCACCCCGAGCTCGGTCTTCACCTGCGGGGTCAGCACCTGCACGTCGCGGAGCGGGTCGAGGCCGAACCGCGCCGGGATGCGGGCGGTCACGACCTGGCGGATGCGGTCGATCACCGTCTCGGGGTTGTCGGCCTCCACGAAGTAGAAGTCGCCGTCCCCCCCGGCCGGGGCCGACTCGGGCATGTCGCCGTGGTTGACGGCGTGGGCGGCCCGCACGATCCAGCTCGCCCCGGCCTGGCGGTGGACCTCGGTGAGCCGGGCCACCGGGAGCCGGTCGGAGGCGATCAGGTCGGCCAGCACCGCCCCGGCCCCGACCGACGGGAGTTGGTCCACGTCGCCGACGAACACGACCGCGGCGAACGGCGGCACCGCCCGCAACAGCTGGTTCATCAGCACCACGTCCACCATCGACACCTCGTCCACCACGAGGAGGTCGGCGTCGAGCGGGTTCTCCCGGCCGCGGCGGAAGGTGCCGATCCCGGGGTCGAACTCCAGCAGCCGGTGGATGGTCTTCGCCTCCCGGCCGGTGGATTCGGTCAACCGCTTGGCCGCCCGGCCGGTCGGGGCCGCGAGCAGTACCTTGAGCGACTTGGCGGACACGATTTCGAGGATGGCGCGGACGATGGTCGTCTTCCCGGTCCCGGGGCCGCCGGTGACGACCATGAGCTTGTGCGTGACCGCGGCGGTCACGGCCTGCCGCTGACTGTCGGCGAAGGTGATCCCCATCTTCCGCTCGGCCCAGGCGAGCGCGGCGGTGTGGTCGTCGGTGTCGAGCGGGTGGACCCCCTTCGCCAGCGCCGCCAGCTGGCGGGCGACCCCGAGCTCGGCCATGAACAGCGGCTTCAGGTACAGGAGCTGGGCGTCGGCGGGGAGGACGTCGTCGGCCGGCGCGGGGGCGGGGGCGGCCTCCTTCGTCACCAGCGCCACGCTGTCGCGGACGACCTCGTCGGTGATGCGGAGCTGCTCGACCGCGTCGCGGATGCCGTCCGGGGTGATCTGGGTGAGCGCCCCGGCGGCCTCCATGACCTGCTCCTCCGGGAGGCCGACGTGCCCGTCCCCTTGGGCCTCCTGCAGGACGTGGCGGACGGCCGCCTGGGCCCGGAAGGGGGAGTCGCGCGGCAGCCCGAGCTTCAGCGCGAGCTCGTCGGCGGTGCGGAAGCCGACGCCCCAGATGTCGGTGCTGAGGCGGTAGGGGTTCTGCTTCACGGTCTCGATCGCGCTGTCCCCGTACTGCCGGTAGATGCGGACGGCCCGGGCGGTGCCCACCCCGTAGCTGTGCAGGAACACCATGATCGACCGGACGGCCTGCTGCTCGCGCCAGCTGTCGCGGATCTTCTCGACCAGCTTCGGGCCGATCCCCTTCACCTGTGTCAGGAAGGTGGGTGATTGGTCGATGACCTCCAGGGTGCGCTCGCCGAACGTGTCCACGATGCGGCGGGCGTACCCCGGCCCGACCCCGCGGACGAGCCCGGACCCGAGGTACTTGACGATCCCCTCGGCGGTGTGGGGCGGGGTGGTCTTGAGGGCGTCGGCCTTGAACTGGAGCCCGTGCTGGCGGTCGGTCACCCAGCTGCCGCCCGCCTCGACGTACTCCCCGGCGACGAGCTGCTGGCCGTGCCCGACCACGGTGACGAGGTCGCGGTGCCCGCGGGCGCGCACCCGGAGGACGCAGTACCCGGTGTCGAGGTTGTGGAACGTGATCCGCTCGATCACGCCGGACACGCTTTCGGCCATGTGGGTGGACGGGGGACGGGGGCCAGGGGGGAACACGACCCGGCGGGCGGTCACGCTAGATTCTCGCAGACTCCGGACGAGCCTGCCGACCTCGGTTGTGGGGGGCGGCCGCCCCGGGCGCCGGGCCGTCGAACCGCCGGACGCCTTCTGCCCGGTCGGTACGCCGTGACCAACCGCCTCCCCCCTTCTGCCGCGCGACCCGTTCCGTACAATTGCGAACGGCCATGTCGCACCTCCCGGGGCGCCGCCCCGACGCTGGTTCGCACCGCCCACCCGCCACTGTCCACCACCCGCCGGCGGCTGTCCACCCGGTTTCCGACCCCAACCGTATGCGCCCTCTCGCCGCCGCCGGTCTGTACCTGCTCACCCTCGTCGGGGGCACCTACCTCGCCTACCAGCCCGTCTTCGACTCCGGGTTCGAGGTCGTCCAGGCCGAGCTGGGCGACGGCATGCTCAACCACTACGTCCTCGAACACTCCTGGCTGGCGGTCAGCGACCCCGGGTACGTCGGCACCCTCGTCCGCCCGCCGTTCTTCTACCCCGACCGGTGGGCCTACTGGTACTCCGAGACGCTCCTCGGGGCGGCCCCGTTGTACTGGTGCCTCCGCCTCGGGCTCCCCCCCGACCTCGCCTACCCGTGGTGGATGGTCGCGTCGTCGGCCCTGAACTTCGTGTCGTGCGCGGCCGTGGCCCGGCGGCTCGGGTGCTCCCCCCCGGCCGCCGCCCTGGGGGCGTTCGTGTGGGCGTTCCTCGGCGTCCTCGTCGGGCAGGGGATGCACCAACAGCTGATCCCCCGGTTCTGGATGCCGCCGGCCGTGTACTACGGCTGGCTCCTCGGGTCCGCCCCGGCCGCGCGGCCGCTGCACCGCGCCCTCGCGTGCCTGTTCCTCCAGGCGGTCACGTGCGTGTACACCGGCTGGTTCCTGGCGGCGGGGCTGGCCGTGTTCGTGCCGGCGGCGGCGGCCTTCACCCCCGGCGGGCTCGGGAAGCTGGTCCGGTTCGGGCGGCGGGAGTGGCGGGCGGCCGGGGTCGCGCTCGGGGGCTGGGGGGCGGCCCTGGGGGCGTTCTTCCTCCCGTACCTGATCGCCAACCCGGGGCAGGGCCGGAGCTACGCGGAGTGCGTCTACCTGACCCCCACCCCCGTCAGCTGGGTGACGCCCCCGCCCGGGGCCGCCTGGGACATGGTGGCCGAAACCTTCCTGCCGGAGGCCCACTTCGAGTGCCGGCTGTTCCCCGGCTTCGGGGTGGTCGGGCTGGCGGCGGCGGCCGGCTACTGGGTCTGGGCCACCCGCCGCGACCCCCTCCGCCCGCCGGCGTGGGGGTTCGTCGCGGCCAGCTTGGTCGCCGCGGGCGTGTGGGGCGTCCTGGCCCTCCGGGTCGACGAGGTGTCGGCCTGGCATCTGGTCCGGCTGCTGCCGGGGAGCGGGGCCATCCGCTGCGTCAGCAGGGTGTGCGTGATCGTGTACCTGTTCGTCGCGCTCGGCGGGGCGGTGTGGCTGACCCAGGCGGTCGGCCGCTTCCGGGCCGGGCCGGCCCGGGCCGCGGCCTGCGCGGTCGTGTTCGGGGTGATCGCCGCCGAGCAGGCCGGGACCACGCCGCCGCTCATGACGCGGGCCGAGTTCTACCCCCTCGTCGAGGCCCACGCGGCGGCCCTCCGCGGGGCCGAGCTGGGGTACTTCGTCCCCCGCCCGTGGCCGTCCCAGGAGTACGAGGACGTGTTCGCCATGTGGGTCGGCCTGCGGGCGAACGTCCCGGTGGTGAACGGGTACTCGGGCCGTCACCCGCACGACTACCCCCTGTTGGCCCCGAGGAACCCGGACGCGGCGCTGCGGAAGTGGCTGACCGGGAAGTACCGCGGGCGGGTGGTGGTGGTCGAGCGCGGCGGCCCGGGCTGCCGGCGCGAGGTCGTGATCGAGTGACGGTCGCTTGCCCGGTCCCGGGGGTAGCATACGCTAACCGCGACCACGCACCCGCCCGGCCGGGGGACACGCCCCCGGCCGGGGCCGCTTCCCGGACACCCTTATGCCGCTCCCCATCCGCCCCGACGCCGCCCTCGACCTCGTCTCGCTCGGCGCCCTCGTCCACCGGCTCGACCCGGGCGTCGTCCCGTTCCGCAAGGCCCGGGGGTTCGAGGTCCACGTCTCGGGCGGGGAGTACAACGTCGCCGCCAACCTGTCCGACTGCTTCGGCCTCCGCACCGGCGTCGCCACCGCGATGGTGAACTACCCGATCGGCGAGCTGATCCAGGCCCAGGTGCGGGCGATGGGGGTCACCCCGTTCTACAAGACGTTCGAGCACGACGGCGTCCGCGGCCCGAACCTGGCCACCGTGTTCAGCGACCGCGGCCACGGCGTCCGCGCCCCGGTCGTCTTCTACAACCGGTCGAACGAGGCCGCCGCCCGGCTCCAGCCCGGCGACTTCGACTGGGCGAAGGTGCTGGCCGGTGGCGTGAAGTGGTTCCACTCGGGCGGCATCTTCGCGGCGCTCTCCGAGACGACCCCGGAGGTCATCATCGAGGGGATGAAGGCGGCGAAGGCGCAGGGGGCGGTGGTGTCGTTCGACCTGAACTACCGGGCCAAGCTGTGGAAGGCGGCCGGCGGGGACGGGCGGGCGGTGGAGACGCTGCGGCGGATCGTGGCGCACGTGGACTGCCTGGTCGGCAACGAGGAGGACATGCAGAAGGGTCTGGGGGTGAGGGGGCCGGAGGTGACGAGCAAGTCCGAGTCGAAGCTGAACGCCGACGTGTTCTTCGGGATGATCGAGAACACGGTGAAGGAGTTCCCGAACATCCAGATGGTGGCGACGACCCTGCGGGAGGTCCACTCGACGAACCGGCACGAGTGGGCGGCGGTGCTGTGGCTGGACGGGAAGCGGTACGTGAGCCCGACGTGCGAGCTGGACGTGATCGACCGGATCGGCGGCGGCGACGGCTTCGCGGCCGGGTGCATCTACGGCCTGCTCACCGGCCGCACCCCGGACGAGGCGCTCCGCCTCGGCTGGGCGCACGGCGCCCTGCTGACCACCTTCCACGGCGACGTGACGATGGCCCGGGTGGAGGAGGTGGAGGCGTTCGCCAAGGGCGGGAGCGCCCGGGTGCAGCGGTAAGCAGAGTGGGAGGTGGGGAGGGGGGAGGGAAGACGCCGGTTGGGTCTTCCCTCCCCCCTCCCCACCTCCGGCTTCAGTTGGTGGTGAGTCGGTACTGGTTGTAGACGCCGCCGCGGTTGACGACGCGGACGGTGAACGGGCCGGTGAACCGAGGCGTCCAGCTGACAACGCAGTAGTCGGTGCTGTCGTCGTCCTTGGCGATCAGGTTGCCGAACTCGTCGTACAGGTCCAGGTCGGTGTCCCCGTCGCCCGCGACGGTGACCCGGGCCGGCTCCCCGCCGCGGAAGCCGATCGTGTACTGGTCGGTGGCCCGGGCGTTGACCCGGGTGGTGCTCGACCGCGGGCCGCCGACCGCCCCGGCGAACCTGACCCCGCTCACCCCACCAGCCCCGCCACCGCCGCCAGGATGAACGCCCGCATCGCCGTGCCCCCCAGATGGTGTTGCGTGTCCGTGCGGACGTGACCCGCCCGGACCGGATCAGGCCGGGTGCCCGACTGGTTAGCCCTCGTGCGTTCACGGGTTCGGACTTCATCAATTCCCTCGCCGGTGGGGCACTCAAGGCGCCTACCGTTATGGTGGGAATGGCCAAGCCCGTCGACGCGGACCGGTCGGCCTTCCTCCTCGACGTCGGGGTGTCCTGCGGCGAGTGGGTCCCGACCCCCGCCGAGGTGGTCGAATCCGTGTCCTTCCTGACCACGGTCCGCTGCCAGGACCACGAGCACCCCCTCGTCCGCGTCGTGTTCGCGGACCCGGACCCCGGTAACAAGGTCGCGGTGGCGCTCGCCGAGTTGCTCCGCCGCACCCTCCGCGGGCACCGCCCCCAGGAAGTCGGGGCCACTGTTGCCGGCGTGGAGCCAGACCCTGGTGACCGCGACACCCCCTGTCCTTGCACGTCCTGTTACAACTTCCTGTGTGCGGACGGGCGGGGTTACCAGTCCATTGCCGGCACCCGGTTCGGCTGCTGCGACACGTCCGACTGGTTCGCCCGCAACAACGGCTACCGCTACTGCAACGAGCGCGTCACGCACTACGCGCCGTGCCCCCGCGGCTGACGGTTGCTCCGCGGCGTACCGCTTCTCCCCCGCACCGGAGGTGATGAATGCCTGAGAAACGCGACATCACGGGCTACCGGCGCACGCCGAGCGGCGCCGTGTACCACTTCTTCCGCGAGACCGGCCACGTGGTGGCCACCTTCCACCGCCCGAGCGCCTGCCAGGCGTCGTGCGGTATCAGGGCGGGCGACCTTTAAGGGCACCCTGCTGGGGAAGGTCGTCGCCGGGGTCTTTCAGCAACGATACCCGTTGGCCGACAAGGAGCGATGCCCCGGCGCTTGGCTCATCGCCAGCAGCCTGCACCCGCAAGTATCTGACGAATTCGATCGAATGAGCGGTGTGCTGCTTTTAGAGCACTTGCCCGAAGACAGTTGCCAGCCCGACGACCGGCGACTGGATACTCTCACCTTCGAGCCGACAACGCCGGACGAGAAATCGCCCGAGGCTGAGACCGGCGGCGCAGGCCCATCCACCAAGCCGTTCTCGTCCGGCGGGTAGCTACGCTGACCCGGATGGCGTCACCCCGCGGTACGGCATTGCGCCCGGGTAACCTGCAAGCGGGGAGGAGTTCGGACGGGCCGTAGAACGCGAGTGGGCCGATCTCTCCCCCTCCGAGGTGGTCTGTCCGGCCGGCCCGGGTGTCGCCTCAGCGCCGCCGCGTCAGTGCCCGCGCCGGCGGCCGCGGACGCTGTGGGGGAAGAGCTCCTCCTGCCGCAGGTTGCCGGCGGCGTCGAAGGGGAGCGGCCGCGGGCCGCCCACCAGCTCCAGGTGGGGGTGGCCCTTCGCCTCGGCCGCCAGGGCCGCCGACACCCACAACTCGGCCACCTCCAGCGTGTTCGGGATCACCGCGAACTTCACCTGCTCCTGTACGGGCTGCCAGCACGTCTCGACCGCCGAGGCGACACACTCGCGGTCGGTCGGGAAGCCGATCGGGAGCTTGCTCCGCCACAGGAAGCGGGCCGTCAGGTTGTTCATCCGGAACGGCACCGGGTCGATCGACGCCAGGGCGCGGTCGGTGGTCAGGTCGGCGATGCCGATGCCGGTGGCGTTCCCGTGGCTCTCCGGCGACACGTCCAGCACTGCCATGCGGGTGACGCGCGGGTCGTTCGTCTCGGCCTCGGGGCTAGCCTCGATCAGCATCCGGCCGACCACGTTCGGGTCCATCCCGGCCCCGCTGTAGTTCTTGCCGCACTCGCCGACCACCAGCACGTCGAACGCCGGGAACGGCAGCCGGCCCATGATCCGCCGGGCCTCCTCCAGCAGCTGGGGCTCGCGGTCGAACAGGTCGGCCCGGTCCACGACCTCGACCTTCGCCGTCTCCTCGTTGGCGTTCTCCAGGATGGCCAGCCCGCCGACGAACGGCGTTTTCTGGAGGATCACCTTCGCCGACTCGGGCATCATGTCACGCAGCCCGCGGGTGCCGAAGCTGTGGACCTGGTCCGCCCCGTGCCTCTTGCCGAAGCCGATCACCAGCATCTTGAGGACGCCGCTCTCGAAGGCTCCGCGGAAGTCGGTGTGCGGCTTCACCCGCGACACCGTCACCACCGCGTCGGCGGCGAGGGCGTTCCGGTCCCACCACACCGGCTGGCCCCACGAGTTCGTGCCGACCTCGGCGGCGTCCATGTCGGTGAGGACGGGGACGCCGAGGTGGGCCTCGTCGATCTCGTAGCTCGCCAGCAGCTCGCGCTGGCCGGCGGGGTTGGCCCCGCCGTGCGAGCCCATCGCCGCCACCACGACCGGCTGGGCGCCGAGCTCCTTCAGGGCGTCCACGGTGGCCTTGGCGATGAGCCGGTAGTTGCGGATGCCGCGGCTCCCGCAGCCGACCGCGACCCGCATCCCGGGCTTGATCCGGGCGGCCGTCTTGGACTCGACCCAGGCCCGCCGGACGGCGGCGGCCACGTCGGCGACCTGGGGCTGGGGGGCGGTCTGGCGGACGAGTTGAACCGAAGGAATGTCCACGGCGGGCCTCGGGGGAGCGGGTACCGGCAGTGTAGCCCCGCGGCGGAGGGCGGGGAAGTGACCCCCGGCCGCCGTGCGGGGCGTGACCCGGCCCGGCCCAGGCCCGCCGGGTCACCGGACCGGCAGGCGGTAGCAGGCGGCCTCCTGGCCGTTGCGGACGTACAGGAAGCCGTGGGCCACGACCGGGTGGTTCCAGGTCTTCCCGGCCAGGGCGGGAACCTTCGTCACCTCGGTGAAGTCGGCCGGGTTCGCCTCCACCAGCGCGACCGCCCCGTTCACCGCCTGGACCAGGAGCAGCCCCTGGTCGGCCAGGGCCAGCACCTGGCCGTGGCCGTAGGCCGTCTCCTTCCACGCCTGCCTGCCGGTCGCCAGGTCCACGCAGCAGAAGCGGTCGTCGTCGAACCCGTAGAAGTGGCCGCCGACCACCACCCCGTCGTTGAAGTACGGCTTCACCCCGCGGGTGCTCCACACCGTCTTCACGTCCCAGCTGTCACCGGCCTTCGTCACCCGCAACCGGCGGACGCCCTGGTCCCCGCCCACCCCGGTACCGATCATCACGTCCGTGTCCGACAGGATCGTCGGCTGGGTCGAGCGGTTCCCCCCCGCGAGCGCCCAGGGGTGTTCCCACAGCCTGGTCCCGTCGGCCGGGCGGAACGACTCCAGCCCGTAGTCGGACACCATCAGCACCTGCGGCACCCCGCCGAACTCGGCCAGGTGGGCCGAGGCGTAGCCGTGCTTGGCGTTCCCGGCCGTCCACGCCACGGCCCCGGTGTCGGCCTTGAACGCCACCGTCCCCTTCCCGTTCCCGCCGCCGGCGTAGACGATTACGATTCCCTCGGTCACGAGCGGGGAGGCGGCGAAGCCCCACTGCGGGAGTACCCCCCCGGCGGCCACCACGTCGGCCGTCCACTCGGCCTTGCCGGTCGCGGCGTCGAGGCGGTGGAGCTTCCCGGTAGCCCCCTGGGCGTACACCTTCCCGCCGTGGACGGTCGGCGTGGCCCGCGGCCCCGCCCCGGCGATGCTCTCCTCGAACCGGCCCGGCGTCTTGTACTCCCACGCCTCGGCCCCGGTGCCGGCGTCGTAGCACACCACGGCCTCGTCCTGGCCGCGCTGCTCCTGGGTGAACAGCTTCCCGCCGGCCACCGCGAACGACCCCCACCCCGGCCCGACCCGGTGCTTCCACACCAGCTCCGGCCCGCGGGCCGACCAGTCGGTGTCGAGCCTCACCCCGACCAGGGTCGCGTCCCGCTTTGAGCCGCGGAACCCGGGCCAGTCGCCGGGGCCGACCTCGACCGGCTTGGCATCCGCAGCCGGCGCGGGGGCCGGGGCGGTCCGCTCGGCCAGGAAGCGTTCCTCCTCGGACTGCTGCCAGCGCCAGCGGAAGTCGGGCACGAGGTCGGCGTCAGTGCCGTGGAGCTTGACCATCCCGGCCACCACCCACAACCCGGTCAGCCCGAGCAGCAGCCCGGCCCGGCGCGCCTCGCCGGGGAGCGGCACGCTCACCGCGAGCCAGCCGACCCAGACCACTAACGCGGCCGCCAGCCCGTACACGGCCACGGCCATCTCGTTCCCCTTGTGGAGCGTGACGGCCAGCACCACCACCGGGACGAGTACCAGGGCCGGGACCGCCCAGCGGAGCGGCCCGCGGACCCGGGAGGCGAACGTCCACCAGATGACGGCCGCGACCGTGCCGAGGACCGGGGCGGCGAACCAGGTGACGAAGTGGATCATCGTCCGGCCGGCGACCTTCGGCGGGATGACCCACAGCAGCACGCACACGGCCAGGATCACCAACCCCGGCCAGATGCGGACCGGCCAGCGGCCGTCGGGCGTGTCGGCGGACGTACTCATGGCGCGGGCCTCCGGGAGGGCTCTCTCACTGATACCTACCGTGGGTCGGCGGGTATTTTACGGACTCATCCGTCCGAAAATGAAGGCCGGTTTTCGGTGGCGGGTTCGCGCGCCGGCCGCGATCATATCAGTCCCTCCCGCCGCGCCCGCCGCCCGCCCCGGAGCCCGCCCCGATGTCCCGCCTCGCGTACCCGCTCCTCGCGGCCCTCGCCGCCGTTCCGGCCGCGGCCGCGGCCGACTGGGCGCAGTTCCGCGGCCCCACCGCCCAGGGGCACGCCCCGGCCGCCGACCCGCCCGTCGTGTGGGACGCCAAGAAGAACGTCCGCTGGCGGACCGAGGTCGCCGGGGTCGGCTGGTCGTCGCCGGTGGTCAGCGGCGGGCGGGTGTACTTCACCACCGCCGTCCCGCGGGGCGAGTCCGCGGGCGCCGACCAGTCCCTCCGAGCGGTCTGCCTGGACGCCGCCACCGGGGCGGTGGTCTGGGACGTGGAGGTGTTCCTCCAGGACGGCAAGGACTCCCCCAAGATCCACTCGAAGAACAGCCACGCCAGCCCGACCCCGGTGGTGGACGGCGGCCGGGTGTACGTCCACTTCGGGCACATGGGCAGCGCCTGCCTGAGCGCCCGCGACGGGAGCGTGGTGTGGTCCACCCAGGACCACCGCTACGCCCCGGTCCACGGCAACGGCGGGAGCCCGGTACTGACCCACGGGAAGCTGGTGTTCAGCATCGACGGGACGGACAAGCAGCAGGCGGTGGCGCTGGACGCCGGCACCGGCAAGACGGCCTGGGTGACCCCGCGGAACGCCAAGCCGGGCAAGCCGTTCTCGTTCTGCACCCCGCTCGTGGTGCCGGTGAAGGGGAAGGACCAGCTCGTCTCGGTCGGGAGCGACGTGGTGATGGGGCTGGAGCCGGATAGCGGGAAGGAGGTCTGGCGGCTGAAGATCAGCGGCTACTCGATCGTCCCCCGGCCGGTGTACGGGAACGGGCTCCTGTACTTCAGCACCGGGTACGACAACCCGGTGCTGTACGCCGTCCGCCCGGACGGGACCGGGGACGTGACCAACACCCACGTCGTCTGGAAGGCCAAGAAGGGCGCCCCGCGGAATGCCTCGCCGCTCCTGATCGGCGACGCCCTGTACTGCGTGTCCGACAGCGGGCTGCTGACGTGCTACGACGCGGCGACGGGGGCCGAGCGGTGGAACGAGAACCTGGGCGGGGCGTACTCGGCCTCCCCGGTGTACGCCGGGGGGCGGGTGTACCTGCTCTCGGAGGAGGGGGTCGGGACGGTGTTCCAGCCGGGGTCGGGCTACGAGGAACTCGGGAAGAACCGGCTCGGCGAGAAGGCGCTGGCGAGCTACGCGGTGGACGGGAAGGCGCTGTTCATCCGCACCGCGAAGGCGGTGTACCGGGTGGAGGAGCGGTAGTGTGGAAGGTCGAGGGATGAGAGACGAAACAGGAAACCGGTCCTAGCGTCCTCCCTCGTCCCTCACCCCTCCGCGTCAGAACACCCCCGCCCCGCCGCGGGGTGCGTCGCCCGAGGCGGCCGGGGGGATGAAGGCCGTTTCCCGCAGCCCCGGCATCGGCCCCCGGCTCCCGAGGCCGAGCCCCGGCCGGGCCGGGGGCGTCGGGCGGTGCTGGTCCGGCCGCTGGCCGTTCGCCCACGCCAGCACCCGGCGGGCCACGTCCGCCGCCACCTTGCTCGTCGGCAGCGGCAGCGGGCCGCTGGCGGGGAGGCCGAGCTCCAGGCCCAGCACGTTCTGAAGGATGCCCCCGATCTGCACGGCCAACTCCCGGTTCGGCTGGCGGGCCAGCCCGCGGAGCACGTCGATGCCGTCGGGGTCGTTCGGATCGGCCCGGAGCATCACCTCGGCCGCGAACAGCCGCATCGGCCCCGGCTGGTCCATGTTCGTCATCCGGTCGAGCAGGTCCGGCCCCAACCGGTGGTGGTCGCGGAGCAGGCCGGCGAGCTCGACCCGCAGCCCGGGCGGCGCGTCCGGCGCCAGCATCAGTTCCGCCAGTTCGCTGGCCAGTTCGGGCCGGGCGCCGTCGAGGAGCCCGCGGTGGTACTGCTCGATCAGTGTCAGGACCGCCCGCCCCGCGAGCGGCGGGTGCTCGTCGGCCCAGGTCATGAGGTCGGCCACGGCCGCGGCCGGGAGCCCGGCCGACCCCATGAACAGCGGCCCGTCCCCGGCCAGCTTCGGGTCGGCGAGTGCCTCGCGGACGACGTTCCGGGCGAGGGACCAGCGCCGGTCGCCGTCCCACAGGACGGCCTCGGCGGCGGCGTGGCGGACCTCGGGGGCCGGGTCGCGGAGGAACGCGGCCAGTTCCTCGACCAGCACCGCCGACCCCACGCCGGCCAGGGCGTAGGCCGCGGCCTGCCGGACGGCCGGCTCGGAGGCGGCCTTCGCCACTTTCAGCACCAACTCCGCTTCCCCCGGCCGCCAGTCCGCGCGATACTCGAGCGCCCCCAGGGCGGCCACCCTCACCTCCGGGCGCGGGTCGGACAGCAACGCCAGCGCCGGGCCGGGCTCGTCGTGGACCGCGTCCCGCAGGGCCGTGACTTCCGGCAGGAGGCGGGCGTCGCCGACCTGGAGCGGCCAGTGGGTGCGGGACACGAGCCGGCGGGACCACTTGTTCGCCCGCCGCAGCGGCTCGGCCCCGGTCCGCGTCAGGTCGTGCAGGGCGACCAGCCCGACCGCCCCGAGGAGCAGAATGCCTTGGCCGGCGTGGACGGCCCAATCCGAGTGGCCGCGGGTGGGCACCCAGGCCCAGGCCAGGGCGATGAGGTACAACAGCACGACCGAACTGCTGACCGGCGGCCGCCAGACCGGGTGGGCGCGGAGAAAGACGAGGGCGAACAACAGCTGAACCCCGGCCCCGGCGGCGATCGGCAACGCCTGGTGGCGGTAGGCCAGCCCGCCGAGGACGGCCGTCGGGAGCAGGAGCAGGGCCAGGCTGAGGATGGCCCCGGCCGGGTTCAGGGTGGACCGGGGGGGGAGGTCGAACCAGCGCATCGGTCCCTCACCCGGCCCGGGCCGGGGGGCCGCCGCGGGTCCGTGAACGAAGTGTCGGGCGGCCAAAGCGTAGGAGAGAATTCGGCCCGGGTCAAACGAGCGGGACTCAGCGTTTCGAGTTCAGAGTTTCGAGTTCAGAGTCCAAGCCCTGAGCCCGTTCCAATGACCTCCGAGTTCCGAACTTTGAACTCGAAACTCTGAACTCGAAACGGGGGGTTCCGTGCGAGCGTTCTTGGAGTGTGTGGCCCAGGCGGTGATGGGCAAGGGCGTCCGCGGGCTGTGCGAGTTCGTCCCCGGCGGGCCGTACCTGTTCGACGTGGCCGGCGACGCCTACCGGCTGTTCCGCGAGAAGCAGCGGGCCGAGAAGCTGCGCGAGGAGGTGGCGTCCGCCGCCGCGGCCTCGACCGACGACGCCAGGCGCGTCGCCGCCGAGGTGGCGAGGGAGGTCGCGGGGAACGCCCCGACCGAGGACCGGGTCGCCCTGGAGCTGTACCTCGGCCAGATCCCGGCGGCCGTGCGGGCGTCCATGAAGCGGGCCACCGACCCGTCCGGCCGGACCGTCCCGCCCGACTTCGCCCTCGACACCCCGGCCGACCTCGTGCGGGTGCTGCCGCCGGGGGTGCCGAAGTTCCGCCCCGGCGACGCCCTCCCCGGCCGGCCGGGGTGGAGCCTGGACGAACTCCTCGGCAGCGGCGGGTTCGGCGAGGTCTGGCTGACCCGGCATACCTTCATCCCCCACCCCCGGGCGGTGAAGTTCTGCACCGACCCGCTGGCCAAGGCCAAGCTCGCCTCCCACGAGGGGAGGGTGATCGCCCGCGTGATGGCCCACGGCCACCACCCGAACGTGGTCCCCCTGCTCGACGCCGCCCTGGACGGCGACGCCCCCTGGCTGATGTACGAGTACGTCGGTGGCGGCTGCCTGACGGACCTCGTCCACCGCTGGCAGGCGTTCGCCGGCGCGGAGCGGGAGCAGGCCGTCGCCGCCGCCCTGCACGAGTTGGCCGTCGCCGTCGGCCACTTCCACCGGCTGGCCCCGCCCATCGTCCACCGGGATCTGAAGCCCTCCAACATCCTGCTCGGAGGATTCGGGATTCGGGATTCGGGATTCAGTGGTGGACAGAACGGCCGGGGGCCGGATTCTTCCCCGAGTCCCGAATCCCGAGTCCCGAATCCCGCACTCCGCATCACCGACTTCGGCATCGGCGGCGTGGCGGTGGATTACATCCGCACCCAGCAGCCGCGGGGGCTGTCGCTGATGAGCGGGTGGCTGGAGACGTCGCTGCGGGGGAGCTACACGCCGCTGTACGCCTCGCCGCAGCAGCGCGCCGGCGGGCCGCCCGACCCCCGGGACGACGTCCACGCCCTCGGCGTCATCGGCTACCAGATGGCGACCGGCCGGCTCGACCAAGCTCCCGGGATCGACGCGGCCGAAGACCTGTGCGAGGCCGGCGTCGGCGACGGGTTCGTGGCGCTGCTGAGCCGGTGCGTGGCCCAGAAGGCGGAGCGCCGGCCGAAGGACGCGGGCGAACTGGCGGAGAAGCTGGCCGAGTTCCTCGGCGCCGCGAAGCCTGCCCCCACGCTCGTACCCCCGGTCGCTCCGCCTCAACCGGCTCCCAGCAAGGCGGACAGCACGCCCCCTCCCTTCCCTCCCCGGGAAGGGGGGCCGGGGGGGTTAGGTGACCACGCCCGCGTGGCGCCGGCTCCCCCTCCCACTCCCCCACAACCCAAGGTGGCGAAGCCGGCCCCACCTCCTGCGACCACGCCCACCGCCCCGACCCGCCAGCTGATCCCGTTCCGGGCCGTCGCCTTCGGCCGGTCGCTGACCGACCCGACCGGGGGGTGGGTGCCCATCGCCGGCAAGCTCCCCGGCGACATCGCCATCCACCCGGATTCGGCCTACCGGCTCGCCTTCCCCGCCGACGACACCACGGACGCGACCGTCGAGAAGCTTCGCGCCCTGAAGGACTGGACGAACCTCGAAGCCGTCGACCTGTCCGGCTGTGGCCAGATCACGGACGCCGGGCTCGGGCACCTCGGGACGCTGTCGGGCTTGAAGGCCGTCGGGCTGGCCGACACCGCGGTCACCGACTCCGGCGTGTGTCGGCTGCTCAACCGCCTCCCCGGGCTGGAGGCCGTCGGGCTGGCCGGCTGCCGCCAGCTGAGCGCGGCGGTCATTTCCTACATTGTCCGGCTGCGCAACCTGAAGGCCGTCATGCTGCCGCCGCAGGCGGCCACCGCAGATGTACGGCGAGAATTGGCCCGGCGGCTCCCCAGCTGTGCGGTGAATTGACGGCCAGGTGGCAGGAATGCGAGAAGCCCGGGGGCGGATGCCCCCGGGCTTCTTCCTGATCCCAGACCGACTCAATCCACCTTCGGGGTGGCCGGGGGGACCGTCCGCGGGGCCGGGGCCGGCGGGTTGGTCGCGGGCGGGGTGGTCGGGGCCGCGCTCCTCGGGGTCGTCGAGCCCGGGGTGGCCGGGGCAGCGCCCTTCGGGGTGGTCGCGCCCGGGGTCGCCGGGGTAGCGCCCTTCGGGGTCGTCGCACCCGGAGTCGCCGGGGTGGCGCCCTTCGGGGTCGTCGTGCCCGGGGTCGCCGGCATCGGCTGCGGCGGGGTCACCGGGGGCGTGACCGGCGGGGTCACGGCCGGCGGGCAGGGGCAGTCGGGAACCACAACGACGACCCCGCTGCAACCGCCGGAGCCCCCGCCGCTGCACGAGTGGCGGTGCCGGCCGAACAGGCGGGCGCGGCCGCCGTCGCACCCGTGGGACGTTACCACCGTTCCACCGCACCCGCCGCACCCGTTGTTGCGGCCGCCGAAGGCGGGCACGTCCCCGCTACCGCTCATCGCGGTCATCAGAACCAGGCTGTACATGGTGTGCCTCCCGCGTCCGTCGGCCCCCGCCCGACCGCCGGGCGGGGGTCAGCGCAGACGTACCCTGTTTAAACCGGTCGCGGGAGACGGGGTCAATAGGCGAGGTGGGGGAATCGGACAGTCTGGGCGTGACTGCATCGGCTGTAGTGGTCGTACCGGATACTGAAGTGAGACCACGGGGGTAATGAACCCCTGGTCCGTTCGGAGCGACTGCGATGGCCCGACGAGCCCGACGCACCTTCACCCCCGAGTTCAAGGCGGAGGTCGCTCTCGGCGTCCGGACCGGCACCACCCCGGCCACCGAGGCGTGCCGCACGCACCAACCCCGCCCGACCCTCCTGGCCGTCTGGAAGGCTACCTTCCGGGAGCGCCTGCCCGTGGTCTTCCGGGCCGACGAGCCGCGGTCCTCCGAGGCGGCCCGGGTGACCGACCCGGAGCGACTGGTCGGTCCGCAGGCTCTGGAGCTGGCCGCCCTAGAAAGTCTCGACGTGGCCCGGCTGGCCGACGAGTACCCGGCCCGGTGGCGGTGCCGGCCCGCCGTCCCGGCGGGTGCGGACGGCCGACAACGCCCACCCGTTCCTGCGCGACCGGAACCGGGTGGCGGACCGGGCCGTGACCCGCCCGGATCAGGTGTGGGTGGCCGACCTCACCGACGTCCGGGTGCGGGCCGAGTTCGTGTACCTGGCGGCCCTCATGGGCGTGCTCACCCGGGTCCGCCACTCGGACCCGGGGGTGCCGTACGCCGCCACCGCCGACGTCAAGCGGCTGACGGCGATCGGGGCGGCGGTCGGCGAGCCGGAAGAGAACGGGTACGCCGGGCGGCTGATGCGGGCGATCCCGGAGGGCGAGGTGGGGCGGGCCGAGTACCGGGACTTCGCCGACGCCCGGCGGCAGCGGGGCCGGTTCCTGGACGCCGTGTACCACCGGAAGCGGACCCACTCGGCCCTCGGCGACTCACCCCGGCGGAGTTCGAGGAGGCGTGGCGGGCCGACCCGACCGGCCCGCCGGTGGTACAATCACCGTGGCCCCGACTGGTCTCACTTCAGGCGGTCACGTCCGGTTCCTGATCGGTGGGGACGGGTTGCTAGCCGCGCTCTTCATGCTCGGTGTCATCTACTTGGTGCTGACGGTCGACTGGTGGCGGCCGACGGCGAGGATTTCCTGATATCGCAGTTTGCCAGTCGTGCGTCCTGCATTCGTCGTCCTACTGGGTCCAGCCTCGTAAATGATACCGGTTATGCGACGAGTGCAAGACCGGGCAATCTCGTCTGCTGTATGAAGCCCCGCAGCAGGTTGGGGCGGAACTTCACCTCGATCAGCTCGTCCACCACCCGGTCCCACAACTCGTCCTTGTCGGCCGCCGCCAGGTTGGCCAGCCGCCCGTACCTGGTCCACCCCCAGACGCCCTCGTCCGGGTTCAGGTCCGGGACGTACCCGGGGAAGTCCTCCGCCACCACGTCTGGGTGGCCCGCCAGCCACGCCCTCACGACCTTCGACTTCGAGTGGATCTGGTTCCGGTCCCACACCACCGTCACCCGCCCCAGCCGCCGGTGCAGCTCGGCCAGGAAGGCGACCACGTCCTCGCCGTGGACGTTGTGGTCGAGCAGGTCGAAGTACCGCCCCGGCCGGCCGGCCACCGGGCTGACGGTGACGCCACTGATGGCACTCCACCGGTCCCGCCGGTCCCGCCGGTCCCGCGCCTCCAGGACCGGGGTCTTCCCCCGCGGGGCGAGGGTCCGCCGCACGGTCGGGGTGAGGAAGAACCCGGGCTCGTCGAGGAACATCAGGTAGGCCGACCGCCGCCACGCCCCCCGGACGATCCGGGGGAACTCGTCACCGACCCACCTCGCCACCGCCGTGTCGTCCCGTTCCCTCGCCTTCCGCCGGGGCTTCTGGCTGGTCCACCCGAGCCGCCGTTTGAGGATCTTGCGGACGTGCTCGGGGTGGTCGCGGATGTCGAAATGCCGCTCGACCACCCGGGCGGCCGTCCACAACTCGTTGTGCCACCCGTGGGCCTTCGCCCCCTTCGTCAGCAAACCCTCCCGCTTCCGGAGGTCGGCGTCCGTCAGCCCGGATGCCGGAGCCGGTTGAGGTCTGGCATCCAACCCGCCGGGCTTGCGTGCGGCCCGGACCCAGCGGGCCACGGTCCTGTAGTGGACGCCCAGCACCTGGGCGACGGTGGCACGGGGTTGGCCGTCGGTGACGGCTTGCACCGCCCGCTTGCGGCGGCGTTCGAGTTCGTCAGCGGTTCCGACAGGTCTGCTCATACCCGGTTAGATGCGGCGGGCGGGGTAGTGGTGCGTTACCGGTGCTGGACCCAGTAGGAAGCACCGGGCTGCCGTCCGCGCGCCCTGGCTAGCGACCTCAACTATTTCGCACCCCACGCCATGCTCGACGCGGTGCTCGCTATGGGCCGGGGGGGCGAGCGGCGAAGCCGAAATGGTGGCCTGGCAAGGCGTTGTAGAAGGCGATGTCGCAAGTGAGCAAAGATTTTGACAAATTAATTATTTACATAATAATTTGAATATATTGACTATAATATATTGGTCAATATTGATCGAATCGTGCCATCACTGAGGGCGCCCGGGTTCAGCCTCGGCCGGAGGGAGAGTCCCACCACTCGGCAATTCCCTGTATCCGTCGAGCCGGACCAGAGGTGTGTTGTGCATCTTCCGGTTCGGCCTCAGGGAGGCCACTTGGATCACCACCCCACGATCGCGTTCTCGCCGGTCATCCCGGCCTACAACGAAGTCTGCCGGCTCCCGCGCTATCTAGATCGTGTACGCCGCCACCTCACGGCAGAGTTTTCTGGGCGATACGAGGTAATCGTTGTCGACGACGGGAGCCAAGACGGGTTACCGGTCTTCCTCGATCAACTTCGGCAGGGCTGGTCAGAGCTATCGGTTCTGCGGCATCCGACGAATCGAGGTAAGGGGCGGCCATCCGGAGTGGGATGCTGGTCGCCCGGGGGGAGTTGCTGTTGTTCACCGATGCCGACGGGGCAACCCCGATCGAGGAGGAGTTGGCCCTTCGGGTGGCGATCCGTGGTGGTGCGCAGATCGCAACGGGCTCCAGGGTATCCGCCTCCGGGGGCAAGCCGTACGGTCCGCGGGAGGTTCCGCGGGTTCATCGGACAATAGAGTTCCGCCGCAATAGCCCTGTTCCGGTAGTGGCCCTACCGTATCCGGGGCGTCCACTTGACCCGGCGGGGACCGCGATGATCGCCCGACTTGACCGCCTGCGGTCGCACCCGGCCGTTTTCCGATCCCTGACCGGGGTGACCGCCGGGGTGTTCGACGGTCTGGCGGCCGATGTCCTCCCGGCCCTGGCCGACGCCGACTTCGCCCGACGGGACCGACCCGGCCGACAGCGGGCGGTCGGGGCCGGGCACCCGTTCGGTCTGAGCCCGGCCGACCAGGTTCTGCTCGCCGTGGTGTGGCTGCGGGGTACCCGACCCATGCCGTGCTGGCGTACCTGTTCGGGGTGTCCGAGACGGCCGCCCGGCGGACCCTCGGCCGGGTTCTCCCGGTCCTGGCGGCCGGGAGGGACACCATGCGGACGCCCGACCCGGGCAAGCACGCCCGGCGGAACCTGCCGGCCCTGCTCCGGGACGCCCCGGGGCGGGCCGTCCTGGTCGACACGTTCGAGCAGCCGACCCACCGGCCGAAGCGGCGGCAGCGGGCGTACTACTCGGGGAAGAAGAAGCGGCACACGCTCAAGAGCCAACTCGGGGTGGACGAGGAGTCCGGGCGGGTGGTCCACGTCCCGCCGAGTGCCCCCGGGCGACCGCCGACCTGACGCTCCTGAAGCGGTCCCGGTTGCTCGGGTGCCTGCCGAAGGGGGTGGGACGGATCGGGGACACCGCGTACCTCGGGGCGGCGAAGGTGCGGCCCGGGGTGGCCTGTGCGACGCCCCGCTGCAAGCCGCGGGGGAAGCCGCGGCCGGCGGCGGACCGGCGGTACAACCGGGCGGTGTCCCGGCGGCGGATCCGGGTCGAGCACACGATCCGCCGGGTGCGGGTGTTCCAGGCTCTGACCCAGGTGAACCGGCACGGCCGCAAGCGGCACGAGCAGCGGGTCAGGGCAGTGGCCGGGTTGGTCAACCGGATGATCGATGCCCGCTCCTCGACCTGAGCGAATCTCGGGTCGGGGCCGAACGCCTCACCCGCTATTACGGCGGAACTCTAATGCTTTACGGGGTTGGCGCGGCGGCGGCTCGATCTGTCGGTCCGAGACAGCCAGTGGCTGTTTACTCGGGAAGCCGGGATGGCACTCTTCCCCCTCTCTCGGGAGTGCGGCTTCCTCATCGATGTGGAAGTTCTATCACTCGCGCGACAGATGGGCTTCCGCGTGGCAGAGATACCCGTGGGGCGGCGGGAGATGCCCGGCTCGAAGGTGCGGTTGGTGAGGGACGGGTGGAAAATGTTCTGGGGGGTCTGGGGGCTCCGCCGACGGATTCGTGTCGCCTCGGATCGCCCTCTACTTTCCTGTGGCCGGTTCCCCGCCATCCTTGGCTGTCGAGGTCCGCCCGGACGCCGAAGCGCCCGGGGGTTGTCTGTCTCGTCTCGCATGCCTTCCCCTGCCTTGCCTTCCCGTCGTCCGTCGGTCGCCGTATGGGGGTGTCGGAGCATCAACCCGCGAAGCGGTAAAATGGCGGAGATCACCCCGGGAGGCGGCCGTAAGGCGGTTTCCCGGCCATCCTTGAGCTGGAGAGAGCCGGTGGGGTGTTCGCATCACCGGCACGATCGGCACTCCGCCCGGGTGAGCGACCGGGTTCTCCCGAGTCCTCAACACATGCCGGGCCAGGCCTTGGCCTTACAGACGCCACCCACGACCTTCATGAGTCGTTCAGATGCCCTTTGCCGCCCGACTGGGTCGCGAGTGGTCAGCTCGGCGGTGACTTCACACACCCTGTGTGTCGATTTCTTCACCACCCGTTTCGCCAGGTACGGCGCCGGAAGCCATCGCTGGGCGAGACAGACTCCCCGACACGGCCCCTTGCGGCTGGCGCGGCCGACCGTTACCCTCGCACCTCCGCCGTGGATCCTCCGCCCCGGTGCCCGCCATGCCCGACCCCGCGCCCTCGTCGGCCTGCGTCGCCCTCGTCCCGGCCGGCGGAGCCATCGACCCGGGGGCGACGACGCCCTTCGCGAACTGGAGCGGCAGGGCTATCCCGTGTGGAAGTACCACAGGTACTCGGCCGTCGATGCGGCGCGGAACCAGATGGCGGCCGACGCCCTCGCCGCCGGGTTCGACGAACTGATGTGGGTCGATTCCGACGTAGCGTTCGACCCGGCCGACGTGGCGCGGCTGCGGACGCACGGGTTGCCGTTCACGTGCGGGCTGTACCCGAAGAAGGGGCCGCGCCAGTTCGCGTGCGAGCTCCTCCCCGGCACCCCGGCCGTCCGGTTCGGGGTCTAGGGTGGGCTGGCTGAGGTGCGGTACTGCGGGTTCGGGTTCCTGCCCCCGTACAGCCCGGACCTGAATCCCATCGAGCTGGCGTTCGCCAAGCTCAAGCGGCTCCTGCGGTACGACGGGCACCGGTCCGTCCCGACCCTGGTCACCTTTCTGGAGTCGGTCGGCCGGGTATTCCGGCCGGCCGAGTGTGCGGCCTACATCCGTCACTGCGGGTATGGGCAGTCGCCCGCTACGGCCGTACCGAACCAACGCTAGAGCAGGCTTCAGGCAGGTGTAGCGGCATCCGTTCGGGTGGGGTACGCGGGCGTGAGCTCAGAGGAATCCGGCCATGAAGGCGTATTCGACGGACTTGCGGGGGCGCGTCCTCGCCGCCTGCGAGGGCGGGATGGGGACGGCCGAGGCGGCCGAGACGTTCACCGTCAGCGAGTCGTGGGTCCGGCGGGTCCAGCAGCGGTTCCGGGAGAAGGGGGAGGTCGCTCCCCGCACCCCTGCCCGCCGCGGCCCGACCCCGGCCCTCGACGGCCAGGACGACCGCATCCGCCAGGCGGTCCGGGATCACCCCGGGTTGACCGCCGCCGAGTACCGCGCCCGGCTCGGGGTCGAGGCGTCGGTCCTGACCGTCTGGCGGGCACTCCGGCGGCTCGGACTGACGCACAAAAAAAGTCCGTCCGGGCGGCCGAGCAGGACCGGCCGGACGTGAGGAAGAGGCGGGACGAGTGGAAGGCCGGGCAACCGGCGCTGGACCCGACCCGGTCGGTGTTCCTCGACGAGACGTGGGCGAAGACGAACATGGCCCGGACCCACGGGTACGCCCCGAAGGGGGAGCGGCGGGTCGCGGCCGTGCCCCACGGCCACGGGCACACGACCACGTTCGTCGGGGCACTCACCGCCCGCGGGTTCATCGCCCCGCGGGTGCTCGACGGGGCGATCAACGGGGAGTGGTTCCGGGCGTACGTCGAGCGGGTGCGGATGCCGGAGCTGCGGCCCGGGGACGTGGTGCTCGACAACCTCGGGAGCCACACGGTGGCCGGGGTGCGGGAGGCGGTCGAGCGGGCCGGGTGCCGCCTCCTGTTCCTCCCGCCGTACTCGCCGGACCGGAACCCGATCGAGAACGCCTTCTCGAAGCTCAAGGGGCTGCTGCGGAAGGCGGCGGAACGGAACGTCGAGGGGCGGTGGGCCGCCATCGGTCGGTTGCTCGACCAGTTCACACCGGAGGAGTGCCGGAGCTACTTCCGGCACTGCGGGTACGCCGCTACACCTGCCTGAAGTTCGCTCTAGCCCGCTCGACACGTCGGGCTCTTCCGGGCTCACTACCACTCGCACCACGTCTGTCGCCAGAGGGTGCAGTTGTTGATGTCACCCGGGTTCACCGCCGCCCACGATTGTTCCTTGGTCCCGCCGCTGCTGTGGACGGCCATGTCGCCCGTGTCCAGGTAGCCCCCCTGGGGGCTGGTCACCCGTGCCCGGACGAGACCCTCCCAGTGCTGGCCGGGCACGCACGGCAGCCCCGAGCTCAAGCTCACGTCGACGACCTGGACGCGGTAGTTCCAGTTGTATCCTTGTGGGCCCATGAACCGCTCGACGCGGACCCCGCCCACGTACATCCCGGCGGCCCAGTTCCCGTACAGGAACCAGGCGACCCGCGCCCAGTCCCCCGGGAAGACCTCGCCGTCAGTCGCGCGGAACAGGCCATCGGCGTAGAACTCGTACCTCGCCGCCTGGGCGACATCGATTTGGTCGGCCGCGTACCGCCGCAGAGCATAGGTGGTGCTTCCGCGTCGGAGGTAGAACGTCGGACTCACCGTCGAACCGCTCGGGTATTCCCACCAGAAGTTGCGGGAGGTACGCGGGTCGATGCTGCGCGTCTGCCAAGTGCCCGTACCCCAGCGGAACTCGAACGCCATGACCGACCGCGTGTTGTTTTGGATGTTGATCAGCGCGTACCTCGCGGCTGTGACAATTGGTGCTCCGGCTGCGGGCGTTCCGGCCGGTTCCGCCGCCGAGGCGGCGACGATCTGGCGTCCGGGGGCGGATTGGTCCGCTCCCGTCCCGTCCGGGGCGTCGAGTTCGCGTGCCAGTCCGACGGTTTCCGGGCTCGATACCCGCACCGGAGCGGGCGCCTGCTCGGCCCCTTCGGCCGGGCACCCGCAGTCCGCTGCCCCACCCTGGGGGGCCGACGGGGCGCGCTGTCCGGCTGCGGTCGTAGTCCCAGGGGCTACAGACGTTCCCCCTTCGGAAGATCTGGCCGCGCCTTGAATAGTCTCGGCTTTGTGTGGCGCAGGTCGGTCGTGGTCCGGGTATAGCATGGGTGTAGCCTGCGGATTGGTGAGGGTTCAGGCGGAGTGCCTGTGAAGGTTGGGCCTGCGGTACCGCAGGCGGGAGTGCGTGCGTGGGCACGTCCGACGCCCCGACAGGCGTCGGACGTGCCCACGCACGCGTAGGCGAGGCGGCCCAGAAGCTACGCCCGAGTTCCGCGGAGGCACCATCGGGCGACTCCGGACGGCGCGGGGGCTGACCACACGGGTTCGGGCCGTGTTCGCGGGGGGAACCCAGGGCGCTCTTGGCCGGGGTTACGGGTGCGTGTAGCCGCACCCGACGACATCGAACGTCCCGGTCGCCCCGACGAGAGTGACAAGGTGGTTGCAGCGGCAGTGCCAGTGGTCGGCCGGGGCGTGGGAGCCCGTCGGCGCCTTCCGCGTCCACGTCTGGATGAGCAGGTGGTCGTTGGCGAAGTACCGGTCCGGATTCAGAACGACTGGTGTGTTCGACACGGCCGTCTTGTCGTAAACGCGGTACACCCCGTCCGGGTGCTGCATGTAGATGATCGCGTAGCTCTGACACGCGCTGTCGTTCTTGAGGGTCAGCGTGTGCTTGACGAGGGTGTGCGGCACCGGGTGCGCGGGGAGGGGGTTCAGCGGTGTCTCGTCCGGCGGGCAGCACACGTGGCACGGCGGACAGGCGGGCGGGCAGTAAACCGGCGCGGCGCACCAGACGACGCGGCGGCGGCCGCACGCCTCGGCTCGTTCGGGCGTTGAGGCGAGGCCGCACACCGCCACGACGGCGGCCAGGAACCCACAGGTACGCATGGTGAAACTCCCACAGAGTGGTGGTGATCGACGGGGTGCCGCTCCGTGCCGCGTTCAACACCCCCTACTGTCCGCCGGTCGTGACGACCACTTGCGGCGAGCGCGGGTCGGCCCCCCAGACAGAACGGCCGGGTTATCACGAAACGGTGAATTGCGCGTCCCGTGACGGCGAGGTAGCGGCCGCGTGGCGCACCGGAACACTCATGTGACGCTCAGTCCTCACACTGCGGTCCGCTCTCGTCACCGTGCCGCCGCCAGAAAAGCGTATGCATCCAACCGAAAAGTTTTCACGACACGGATCTGGAAGTCTGAACCGGATTCCGGATGATGCGCTGATCCCTCGTACTTAGGTCGGGATCCACCCGTGATAGACGCGAACGTTCCTGATGGCAGGGGAGGTCCGGGCACGTCGTCGTCCTTGCTCATCCGCCTCCAGGCGGTCGAGGAGGATCCGGAAGCCTGGCGGCGCTTCGTCGGCCTGTATCAACCGCTCCTCCTCCGTTGGTGCCAGAAGAGTCGGCTTCAGCCCGCAGATGCCGAAGACGTCACCCAGGACGTATTCCGCACGGTCCGGGAGAAGATCGCGGGCTTCCGACGAGACCCGACCCGGGGAACTTTCCGCGGGTGGCTCAGGACTATCACGAAACACGCCATCTGCGACCTCGCCCGCACAAGGACGCAGGGGCAGCAAGGGGTGGGGGGGAGCGGCGCCTACGCGCATCTGCTCGCTCAGCCCGATGCGGCACCAGCCGAGGTGGACGAGGAACGGGATCGCGACGAAGAGCGGGTACTGCTCCGCGAGGCTCTTCGCCACCTGCTTCCTGGTGTCACAGACCCAACGCGTGAGGCCTTCTGGCAGGTGATGGTCGAGGGACGACGGCCCGCCGAGGTTGCGCAGCAGATGGGGGTGAAAGAGCACGTCGTGTACCTGGCGAAATCGCGGATCCTGAGGCGGCTGAAGGACGTCTACGGCGAGCTCCTGGACTTGTGACAACTGGAGGGCGACCTGCGGGGTTGGAGGTCAGTTCCTGTAGTGGGGTTGGGTCATGGAGTCGCGACCACCGTCGAACGATTCCGAGGTGTGTCCGCCATCGGAAATCCTCGCCGCGCTCAGCCACGGCGAGTTGGACGAGACGGTCGTCGATGCGATGGCGCGTCACCTCGGCCGGTGTGAGGGGTGCGTGTCTGCCCTGTCCGAACTTCACGCGCACCCTCCGGTGGGCGGGCTGGACGCGAGGGTGAGGGCGTGCCTGGCCGACCGCGAGGCGGCCGTCGCGGTGTTCAGCCCCCTCCCCCGCCGGCCCGCCGCCGACGGGCGGCGCGGGGGAATGGGTCCGGAGAACCCGGAGCACCCCCGATCGTCGACAGCTGCGCAGACCCCGACGAGGGTCGGTCGGTACGTGATTCTGGGAACGGTCGGCGAGGGTGGGATGGGCGTTGTGCACCAGGCGCTCGACCCGGAGGTCGGTCAGGTGGTCGCGTTGAAGATGATCTCGGATCGGGGCCGCCCGGGGCCGGACCGAATCGCCCGCTTCCGCACTGAGGGGCAGGCGCTCGCCAGGCTGTGCCACCCGAACGTCGTCCGGTTCCTTCATTTCGGCGAGCACGGCGGCCGACCGTACTACACGATGGAGTTCGTCGAGGGCGGCAGCTTGCAGGGGAGGTTGGGTGACGGGCCGCTGCCGCCGCGCGAGGCGGCTGAGTTGGTCCGTACGCTGGCGTCGGCCATCCACGCCGCTCACCAGCAGCGTGTGATTCACCGCGATCTAAAGCCGAGCAACGTCCTCTTCGCCGCGGACGGGAGCCCGAAGGTTGCGGACTTCGGGCTGGCGAAGCTCCTCGACGCGGACCCGGGACAGGGGCTGACCGGGTCGGGCACGGCCGTCGGTACGGCGTGCTACATGGCCCCCGAGCAGGCCGACGGGCGAACGGACCAGATCGGCCGGCGGACCGACGTGTACGGCCTCGGTACGATCCTCTACGAGGCGCTCAGCGGCAAGCCGCCGTTCGCCGGGGCGGACCCCCACGAGATCCTGCGGCTCGTGCGCGAGGGGCGGATCACCCCCCCGTCGCGCCTCGTCCCCGGCATCCCGTCCGGGCTCGATGCGATCTGTCTCCGGTGCCTAGAGACATCGCCGGCCGGCCGTTACCCTTCGGCCCACGCGGTGGCCGAGGATCTCACCCGGTGGCTCGCCGATCAGCGTCCCCGTGCCGTCCCCGGCCTGTTCGGGACGCTCGTACACTCGGTCCGCCGACGGGCGATCGCGGTCGCGGCCGTCGCGGCCATCGCATTAGCTTGCGCGGTCTTCTACGTGTTCGATCCAGACCGCCCGCTGCGCGAGCTCCAGTCGGCGATCGACCGCGGGGAGAACGTGGTGTTGATCCCGGACCGTGGCGCCCCCCGCTGGCACCGCCTGCTCGCCGGGGGTGACGGGACGAAGGTGACGACCCCCCCAGACGGGTCGTTCACGGTCCACTCGTGGGATCTGTGCCTCGTCGAGCTGGCCCCCGACTCGGGGCGCGATCGGTACCGGTTCCGGGTTCGCGTTCGTCACGTCAACAGCGACGACGGGGGCGGGGTCGGGGTGTACGCTGGCCGGCACGCGTTCCCGGGCCAGGAGCACGAGAACAACCTGTTCGTGGGAATGGTCTACAACGACGTCCGGTCCGCGGCGGACGCACTGAAACGCGCGCCCTTTCACCTGATCCCGCAGCCACCGTCCCCACCCGATAACTGGGTCCGCCTGGGGGCGGGCGTGGTCGGCGAACAGGCTCCTGGTGTGGGGTGGGAAGTACTGCCTGCCGGAATGACGGGGGCACGGTTCCAGCCCCGCGGGATTACCGGGGATACCTGGCGCGAGCTGAATCTCGAGGTGTCTCCCGACGGTATTCGGGGGACATGGGATGGCAACCCGGTGGGCGCCTTCGCGGCACGGAGCGCGTCCAAAACCCTGGGCGACTACCTGACCCTCGCGACGACCCGGCACCCGGACAGCCCGTTCCTCGCCAGCGTCGACTCCACGTTCACTCCGCGCGGCGGGGTGGGACTCATCCTGTACCGCGGCTCGGCATCGTTCCGCACGGCGGAAATCATGCCGCTTCCTGACGTGCCGTAGCCCCACACAAGGAGCTGAACAATGACCGGCCGGTTCAACCTCAACCTCGCACGGAGGGACAGACAGACTCTGTTGCCCATCCCGCTGGGAGGCCGTACCCCGGACGCGAGGTACTTCGCGGTCGGGGGCTATGCCGCACCCACGCACACTCCGCGAGTCGGAATACTAGAAAGAATGGCAGATAAATACGTCGTGGCGCGGGGTGTCCTCTTCCATTCCGTAACGGAGTGTGACCGAAGATGGGGGATGGTCTTCTCGGTCGATCAGACCAAGGTACAGACTGGCGGCCCCTTCTCTCTCCTCATCATGAGCGACGACGAGGACAGGTCGCCGGAGCGGGTTGACGGTCTGAGCTTCGATGTGAGGAACCCGTGTGTGCCCGGCCCGGCGGGTGGTACGGGCAAGGGGGAGGGTGCCAACACCGAGTCCCGCCCAATCGTTGTTAGCGTACAGTACCCGGTCGGCGGCACGGTCTGTGCGGGTTCGGTGGTGATATACGGAAACTTCTCCGGAGCCGATTCGAGTGTGGGGCGAGTGACAGTGACGAACGTGGGCACGAGCACGGTGGTGCATGACAACTCGTCGCCCTATTACAACCCACAAGGATTCTGGGCGTCGAGCGCCAGCGGCCTGGTCGCAGGGCACTCCTACAGCGCGGAAGCCTACGGGGACATCAATACCTCGGGGCCGGGGGGAACGTTCGCTGTCGTATCGTGCTGACTATTAGGCGGCAATAGTCGCGGGCGTCGAAGCACTCGGGGCATCGGAATGTCATCTTGATGACCTCCCCTGCCTTTCCTTCCCATCACCGTCGGTCGCCGTATGGGGTGTCGGAGCCACCGCCCGCGAACGCGGGCTAGAATGGCGGAGACAGCCCAGGAGGCGGCCGTAAGGCGACGTGGGAGGCGGTCTCGGTCATCCTCGAGTTGGAGGGAACCGGCGCGGTGTCTGCCCGACTCTGCCGGTGTCCCGACGGCTCTCGGGTTACTTTGTCGCAGTAGCCCGGCGGTGTCGGGACGGTACTTCCAGGCTGTGCCACAACCCTCGGTACGGCCTTTGCGCCACGGCCGCGTAGCCCTTCCCCGGGGAGGCTCCTGCCGTGGCCGCCTCGCACATGCCGGACGAGTTCTACGACTCGGTCGCCCACCACCTGCCGCCCGAGCCACCGAGGGTCGGCCCCAGGGGCGGCCGGCCGTGGGTCGCCCGCCGGGCGGTGGTGCGGGCCATCTGGTACGTCCTGGCGAGTGGGGGGCGGTGGGCGGACGTGCCGGCCGAGCTCGGGTGCTCCGGCCGGACGGCCCACCGCCGGCTCCGGGCCTGGGAGGAGGCCGGGGTCTGGGACCGGCTCTACGCCGACCTCCTCCGACTCCGCCGCCAGGCGGACAAGCTCGACCCCGACTCGGTCGTGATCGACGGGGTGACGGTCCGGGCGCTCGGGGGCGGGGAGCAGACCGGGCCGAGCCCGGTGGACCGCGGCAGACCCGGCACGAAGCACACCCCGGGGGTCAGCCGGCCGGGGGTGCCCTTGGAGACCCGGACGGCCGGGGCGAGCGCCGGCGGCCACACCCAGATCCTCCCCAGCAGATATCTGTTCGTGTGCCCACCCTGGTGCATTCCTCGCTTGAGATCGATACTGGTGCGCATTTAGTTAAGTCGTAGGGGCGCAGCCGCAGTGCCGGATGTAGTTTCGGCACCCGTCCTTACCGAATCCGTCATGGATGCGGCCGAAGAACGCCTCAACCTTGTCGATCGTCCGCAACTCGGCGGCCCGTAGTGGGGCTTTGACCTTGGTGAACGCCAACTCGATCGGGTTGTAGTTCGGGCGGTACGGCGGCAGGTACACCACCGAACACCCGACCTGCTCGATCGCCCGCACCGCCGCCACCCGCTTGTGGCTGGCCAGGTTGTCCAGCACCACGATGTCCCCGGGGCGGAGGGCGGGTACGAGAACCTGCTCGGCATACGCCACGAACAGATCCCCGTTCATCGCCCCGTCGATCACCATCGGGGGCCACCAGCCCGTCGGCCCGCCGCGAACGTCGTCGTCTTCCAGCGCCCGTGGGGAACGGACCCGACCACCCGCTCCCCGACCGGAGCCCGGCCGTACCGCCGGGGCATCTTGGTATTCGCGCCCGTCTCGTCGACGAACACCAGTTTGGCCGGGTCCAGGCCGGGCATCCTCTCGGCCCACGCCCCCCGCTTGGCCGTCACGTCCGGGCGGTCCTGCTAGGGCGTCAGGGCGATTTTTTGAGCGACAGCCGGATCCGCCGCAGGTCGTTACACAAGGCCGCCAGGCTTACCGTGATGCCTAGCCGGGTCCGGAGCTCGGCCAGGGTCGCGTCCGGGTCGTCCCGGACCAACTCCCGGATCCGGGCGTTATGCGGCTGGACCTTGGACGGCCGCCCGGTGCTGGGCGGGCGCGGGGCGAGCGATCCGGTGGCCTTGTGCCGCTGCTTGAGCCGCCACACCAGGCCGGGCTGACCGAGTACTTGTCTGCGACGGCCGGGGTGGACATCCCGGTCTGGCAGTCGGCGAACACCCGTTCCCGTAGGTCCATCGAGTACGCGCGCATAGGAGCCCTCCGAAGGGTTCCTCCGTACTACCCTGTTTCACACTCTCGCGCTACACCTTTCATGAGTCGGCACTAAAGGCGAACCGCAGCTCAGACGGGTTGGCGTCTCTATGCACGGTGCCAGGGAAGAATTCGAAGTTAACATCTCCCTCGTTGTAGGGAGAGGCCGCTGACCGTCCGGATCTCCGCGTTTTGCTTCAGCAGAGGGAAAACTCGAAGAAAAGTGCTCTTGCCGGAACTGTTCGACCCCACGAGCATCGTGATCGGCTTGATGTTGATAGTTCCGGTGTCCGCTAAACAGCGGAGGTTCTGAATGCGGATTCGCTCCATCGTCAACCACCGCGTCAGGAGGTGTCTGGCGCACTAGGGCATTCAGCTATATGAAGCTTCCACTTTGCCATTTTACCGGCAAGCCTGCGAATGTCGCATGTGCGTTGAGGTCGCATTCCCCACACTTCCTCTGGACACCGCACTACCCGAACACCCGCCGCACCGCCTCCTGCATCACCGCGGGGTAGAGGTGCCGGTAGCGAAGCCGCTGCTCCTCCGACTGGTGCCCGACCACTTCGTCGATCACCCGCGGGTCCACCCCCTCGCTCGCCAGGGCCGAGATGAAGCTGTGCCGCAGGACGCGGTAGCCCCGCACGACCTCCTACTTCGACTTGGCCAGAGTGCGCTTCAGGTGATCGTGGGACTCGTCGCGGGTGACCGCCGTCGGCGCCTCCCGCTTCGTCTTGCTCCGCGTCACCCGGGCGTCGCGACAGAACAAGTACGGGCTCGCCGGCCGGCAGGCTAGCCACTCCCGCATGACCTCGGCGAGCTTCGGCGTGACCGGCACGGCCCGCGTGGAACGCTTCCCGCGCACTCGCTTCTTCTCCCCGCACGGTCACGATACCTGCGGCCAGGTCCACGTCGGCGAGCAGTGCCCGCAGCAGCTCGCTCCGGCGTGCCCCGGTGTACGCGGCGCGAACGCCACCATCGGGTAGACCCAGGGTAGGGCGGCGTTCACCCGGACGTGCCCGAGGAACTCCTCGACCTCCGGCCGGGTCAGGTACAGCGACTCCCATAGGGCGTCCGTCCGGCGTCGTCGGGTCGCTCGGCATTGATCACCGCCTTCACCTCGGCGTAGGTGCGGAGCGGCTCCTTCTCGTCGTCCTTCGGGTACCGCAGCCCCTTCCCGGGGAAAACCCCTTGAGCAGGTCGGCGTGGACGGCCCAGTTCCAGCACGCCCGCAGAGTGGCGATCTCCTTGCGTGCAGTGATCGGCGCGATCCCCTTCTTCCGCCGCCGGTCGACGTGCCCCTGCAGGTCCGCGAGGGTGAGCCCCTGGATGCGGAGCCGCTCGCCGACCGTCTCGGTGATACGGGTACAGTGGGGCCGCAGGGTGGTGAGGGAGGACTCCTCGACCGTACCGTTGGAGATCGTGGCGAGGTAGTGGTCGAACAGCTGGCGGGCGGTGGTGGTCTCCGGCCTGACGGAAAGAACCGGCACCCTTCCGCCGGCGGCGACGAAGTCTTCGAGTGGCACGCCGGCCGGGACTCCCAGCCGACCCCGATCGATCAGGGACAGCGTCTCGTCGACCTCGGTGGCCTTCGCCCGGGCCTGGGTCTCAGTGACCTTCCCGGCGGTGAAGTAGTAGCGCTTCCCGCCGAACCGGAACGTGCAGTAGTACGCGTCGCCCTTCTTCGCGATCCCGGCCATACCAGAGCCCTCTTTCCGTCGGGTCTGACGGAACCGCCCTGTAGCTGCCCTGCTGACGGAAAACCGGCGGAAACGCCGGGGTCAACGAAGAAGGGCAGAGGCCGCGTATTCTACGCAAACCCCTGCCCTGTCAGAGTGCCGAGGAGAGGACTTGAACCTCCACGACCTTACGGCCACTAGAACCTGAATCTAGCGCGTCTGCCAATTCCGCCACCTCGGCTTCAACCCGGCCGCCCAGGTGAAGTGTGTTGGTATCTTAAGTCCGCCCCGCCCGTCGTCAAGCAGCACGGGCCAAAGTCTTCCCGTTCCGGTCCTTATACCGGGTCACGCGGCCCGTCCCGTTCGGAATATGGTGCGGTCGCGGGGGAATCCGCCGGACCCCCGCGGGGGTGACAACGGTTATCACCCCCGCGGCCGACCGCAACGCGCCCGGCGTGAGACAGCCCAACCGCCCGGCGTTTACGGCTTCAGCAGGTCCGCCACCGGCCCCTTGATTGCCTCGGCCCAGAGCGCGTAGCCCTTCGGCGACAGGTGCAGGTAGTCCGGCATCACCTCCCGCGTCAGGCTCCCGTCCGACTCCAGGAACTTGGCGCCGATGTCCAGGTACTTCACCGACTTGCCGTCGTCCAGCTTGGCGATCCGGTCGTTGATCTGCTTGATCTTCGGCTGGAGGTCGGCGGCCGGCACCGACTTCGAGTCCTTCGCCGCCTTCCCGGCCCGCGGGAACACGCCCAGGAGCAGCACCTTCATCTGCGGGCGCTGGGCGCGGAGTTCCTTCACGATCGCCCCGACCCCCTCGGCGATCTGCTCGGCCTTGTTCGACCCGGTGTTGTTCGTGCCGATCATCAGGACCGCCACCTTCGGGCTGATCCCCTCCAGCTCCTTCCCCTCCGTGATGCGCCACAGGACGTGCTCGGTCCGGTCGCCGCCGATGCCGAAGTTGGCGGCCTTCAGCGGCTCGAACGCCTGCTTCCACGCCGCCTTCCCGGCCCCCTCCCACCCCTGGGTGATCGAGTCGCCGAGGAACAGCACGTCCACGCCGCCGGCCTTGGCCTTGGCCACGAATGACTCGTGCCGGGCCTGCCAGTTCTTCGCCTCGGACCGGGGCACGGCCTTCGTGGCCGGGTTGGGCGGGGTGTCCTGGCCGACGGCGGTGAACGCCGCCGCGGTGAGCACGAAGACGGGGATGCAGAACCGACGGGTCATGAGCAGCCTCCGGGGGAGCGGGGACGCGCGAAGCCCGGGGCCGGTCCCCGGGCTTCGCTGGTTTCGGGTGGCCGGCCTCGGCCGGCTCACCGCTTGAGCAACTCCTGGAACCGGGGCGTGAAGGACTCCGCGCTGAACGCCCCGAACAGCCTGAGCCGGCCGGGGATGGCCGCCCCGGCCGGGACCGGCACGTCCACCATGTCCTTGTTCTTCGTGCTGTACGGAGCCTCGCGGACGCGGACGGGGACCGCCTCCGCGAGGGCGGCCAGCGCCTTGGCGTCCGGCGGGCTCCCGACCCCGCCGCGGAGCGACAGGTACGCCCAGGTGAGGTGCATGGCGGCCTCGGGGTCGGCCGTCCACTTCGCGGACGTGGCCGCCTCTCCGACCGCCGCCAGGAGGGAGCCGGCGGCCTCCTTCGTGTACAGCGGCTTGCCGTCCGCGGCGGCCCGCAGGAACTCGTCGCACCACCCCGCGAGGTCGGCGGCGGCCGCCTTGACCCCCCGCGGGTCGCCGAACGGCCGGGCCAGGGCGGCGGCCCGGACGGCGGCCCACTTCGGGTGGAACCCCTTCCCGGCGGCGGCCAGCTGGGGGAGGGTCGCGGCGTGGTCGGCCACCACCCCGGGGAGGGCGGCCAGCCACGCCTTCATCGGCGGCCGGCCGGGCTTGGCCCCGTCGTACCCCCGCTGCTGGCGGGCGCTCGGCACCTTCAGGTCGTGGTGGCAGGCGTAGCAGTCGAACCGGGCGAAGTCGATCCCCTCGGACTTCGAGTCCGGCCGGTCCGCCTCCGCGGCGTCGGCCGCGAGCATCCGCATCTCGGCCTGGAGGGCGGCCACCGCCCCGGCCGCGACCGACCGGGCGATGTACACCTCCTGGTCGGCCGGGTGGAACCGGTACAGGGACCACCGCCAGTCCGCCGGCAGCTTCTCTTTGCCCGCGGCCGCGTACTCCTCGGCCGCGGTGCCGGCGAAGAACTTCAGCGTCGGGTCGGTCGGGTAGCCCCAGTGCCTCGGCTGGCACTCCATGAACGTCCCGAGCTCGAACGGCGGCAGCGGCGGGTGCCCGGCGGCGTACATCTCGTGGGTCACGACCCGCCCGTCGGCCACGCTGCCGACGTGGCAGGTGGCGCAGAACGCCGCCCGGGTGGCCGGGTCGCGGAGGTTCCGCAGCCCGGCCTCGCGCTTCTGCTCGGGCGACAGGATCCGCCACGGGATGAACTTCTCCTCCCCCTTGTAGTGCTGGTCCTGCCACGCCGGGCGGATGCCGTGGCAGGCGTTGCAGGTGATGCCCTCGGTCACCCGGAAGTGGTCGAACTGCTTGGCCGCCAGGGGGACGGTCGGGGCGGTGTCGATGGCGTGACAGGTGAGGCACTGGGGAGCCTTCGTCACCCCGTCCTTGTACCCCGGGTGGCTGTCCTTGAGCAGCCGGCTCATCTGCCCGCCGAGCGGGCTCTTGAGCACCTCGTAGGCCCGGTAGTGCGGATCCTGCTGCTGCCAGGTCGCCCCCTCGGTCAGGAGGACGAACTCGTTCGACCGGAAGTCGCGCGCGAACGGATCCTTCGCCGCGGCCTCGCGGGTCTGGTTCTCGTGGCAGCGCTTGCACGCCGTGTACCCGACCGAGAAGTCCTTCGCGTGGGCCGGGACGAGCGGATCCTTCCCGGGCTGGACCGGTTGAACCGGTTGGGTCGCGGCCGCAGCCGGGGCGGCCGGGACGAGCCACACGGCCAGCCCGGCCAGCCCGGCGGCCGCCAGCGCCGCGGCCGCGACCCAACCGGACAGTGCGCGCGTCATCGGCCGCTCCTCGGAGTCGTGATCGTGCGGAGATCCCGGAGCGGCGCGGTGGCCGCCCGCGGGCTGTAGTCGCGCGGGCTGTCGAACCGGCTCCCGGGGGGCGCCGGGAAGGCCAGCGCGGAGCGGAGCCGCAGCAGCGGCTCCCGCCAGCCGGCCGCCGGCCCGGACTCGCCCCCGGCGGCGTGGTAAGCCATCGCCACCCCGAGGTAGCGCTGGGCGACGAAGTCCCAGTCGGGGTCTTTCAGTTTCCCGGAGGGGGCGAACGCACCGGCCGTCAGCGTCGCGGCCAGGGTGGTCAGCCGGTCCGGCGTGACGGGCGGGAGGGTGCCGCGGTCTTCGGCCTCCTGGACCGCGGCGAGGTGGGCGTCCAGGAGCACGACCGCCTCCCCGGCGAGTTGGGCCACCCGGTGCGGGTTCGGGTAACGCTTCTCCATCTCCTCCCGGAGCGGCGTCAGCTCGACGGGTGGGCCGGACAAACCCAGCACCTCGCGCACCTTCTCGTCGGCGGCCAGCGACGTGTACCACGGCTGCCACGGCACCGCCCCGGACTTCCGGGACGGCTCGCCCTGGGCGCCGCGGAGGGTGCTCGCGCCGGTCTTCGGGTCGGGATACGGGTCGCGGGCGACGGCCTGGTGGCAGGCGTAACAGCTCCCCTCGCTGAACTCCGGCCACGGGTGGGGGTTCGCCTCGCGGGTGGCTCCGACCGCCCGGGCGCGGAGGAGGTCGAGCGCGGCCCGCAGGCTGGCGAGTTGGCCGACGGCCCAGGCCCGGACCTCGAAGTCGGCCGTCGGGGTCGGGTCGGACCAGTGCTTCCGGTAGCCGGGGTTGTAGTGGAAGCGGGCGTACTCGAAGTTCAGGCGGGGGTGGCCGGCGGCGATCAGGTCGTGATCGACCTCGCGGGTCGCGTCGCCGACGTGGCACCCGGCGCAGGCCGACGCCCGCGACACGAGGTTCTTGGTGGGCACGAACCCGTGCGCAGCCTTTTCGCGGTTCGACAGCGCCTTCCAGCCCGGCTGGTAGTGGGCCGTCAGCCACTTCTCGTCCGGCCCGTGACAGCCCGCGCAGCCGACCCCCTCCGCGACCGCGCCCTCGGCCGCGCCGGGGACGGCGTGGCACTTCAGGCACAGGGCGTTCTGGTGGGCCGGGCCGCCGCCGAGGAGCTTGGCGATGCGGACCGAGACGTCGTTGAACAGCACCCGGTAGGCGCGGGCGTGCGGGTCGAGGGCGGCCGGCGGCTCGCGGGTCAGGTCCATCGCCCAGGTGGTGTGCTCGCTCCCCTTCTCGCCGGGCCGGCCGCCGCCGTGGCACGAGGCCGAGGCGCACGACAGACTGGGCGACGGCGTCCCGGGGGGCCGCTCGACGGCGTAGGGCCGGGCCGAGTCGCCGTCGCGGGCGACGGCGGCCGCGGGGGGCGACGGCCCGAACAGGGCGCCGCCCGCGACGGTTAAAAGGAATAAGAGAGCCGCGGTGCGCACGGCCGGTCTCGCGGTCAGAGCCTCGCATCCGTGCGGGGATTCCCTCTCGGGTGAATCGGGCGGGAGTCCGCCCGGCTTGAGCCCCGACGAGGGCGCCGGGCTGGAACCCGGGCGGCGCCTGCGGTGTTGCGATGGTCGTGTGGAAGACGACGCCACCGCACGCCCGGGGCTCCACCCCGGGCTACGCGCCGCCGCCCGCCTCCGGGCGGGCGGCACACGCCTACTTCAACAGCCCGCGGACCGCGTCCGCGGCGCCCTCCGGCAGGTCGAACCGGACCGTGCCGCGGGGGAGGGTGAGTTTCCGGGCGGCGGCCGCGAACCCGGCCGGGTCGCCCGGCGCGCCGCGGGCCATCTTCGCCCGCTCGACCGCCGCCCGGGCGTGGTACACCTGCTCGGTCAGGTCACGGTCCCACTCCCCCGCCGGGATCGCCTTCGCGCGGCCGAGAACTCGACCGGCCGTGGCGAGCGCGTCACTTCCTGAGAGTCCGGCCGTGTGTCGGCGGAGCCCGTCCAGTTCCCGCGCCGCGGTGGTCGCAGCATCACCGGCGTTGACCGCAGGGCGGGAACGCTGCATCGCCCCCAGGAGGGCGGACACGGCCCGCTTGGTGTCGGCCAGCCGGTCGAACGGGGCGAACGCCGCGAGGTCGTCGGGGCGCGTGACCGGCCAGACCGGTTGCCACGGCAGCGACCCCGGGCGCCGGCCGACCGGTTCCGGGTACTTCCGGGCCGGGTCGGTGACCGCGTGGTGGCAGGACACGCAACTCGACTCGCCGAACTCCGGCCACGGGTCGCCGCGCTGTGCCCGGTCGGCCGTCAGCTGGCAGGCGGCCTCGGCGTGGGCGACCCGCCCGACCAGCCAGGCCCGCGCCTCGAAGTCCGGGTCCGTCGCGGTGCCGGGCTTGGTGCGGTCGCGCTCGTGCCAGTGCCGCGGCAGCATGAACTGGTAGGTGGCGAAGTCGAAGTTCAGTCGGGGGTGACCGGCCGCGATCATGTCGTGGTTCATGTCCCGCACCGGGAGCCCCCGCGCCGGGTCGGCGGGCGCGCCGACGTGACAGCCGACACACGCCAGGGCACGCTCGCCGAGGTCGTAGAGCCGGGTCATGCGGGCGTCATCGTACAGCTTCGCCAGCCGGGCCGGGTCGTAGCCGGCGGCGTAGTTCTGGACCGAGATGTCCATGTGCGACCGGAGCCAGCTGCTGGCGTTGCCGTGACACGCCTCGCAGCTGACGCCCTCCGCCCGCAGGTGGTTGGCGGGCGAATCGGTCGCCAGGGTCGGGTTCGTATGGCACGCGAGGCAGCGGGCGTCGTTCGTCGCCAGCCGGTCCTCGGGCTTCTTGTCCGGGTGGAGGCGCGCCATCATGTCGCGGGCGAGCTTCTCCTCCAGCACCGCGTAAGCCTTGCGGTGCGGGTCGGCGGCGGCCCACACGATCGCGGACGACGTCCAACTCCCCGGGCCGGGGCCGTTGCGGAGGGCGTCCGTCCCCGGGGCGCCGTGGCAGCCGACCGACGAGCACCCGCCCGCGCCGACCGCCTGCCCGACCACCACCCTCGCGGACGCGCTGACGGGCGGCTCGACCGGCGTGCCCTCGACGCCGGGCCGCGCCGCCGGCGGCCACGCGGCGGCGGCGACCGCCGCGGCCGGGGCGAGGACGGCGACGATCCAGCCGGGGCGTGTCATGCGGGGCGGGCGGGTCCGGGGGTGGCAAACGCGACGTCAGTTTCCCATTTTTCCCCGTCCGGACAAGCCCGCGGAGGGTTTTTCCGATATCCTCCCGGCACGCCCCCCCGCACGGCCCGCCCGACGGGGCACGCCGGCCCGCGGGAGACAGGTCGTTGACACCGGCCCCGGGCGTGGTAGCATCCGGCTGTTTCACCGCCGACCGGGGTGACGCGTGCTCCTCAGCAAGAAGTGGTCGGTCGGCCGCCGGGTGGCGGTGATCCTCGTGGTCACCGCCGCCGCCGGACTGGTGCCGCTCGCCCTCACGCGCGCCGGGCTCCTCCCGTGGGTCCAACCCAGTAGCCCGGCCGGCGTCCTGCTCGGCCTGCTCGGGGCGGTCATCATCGCCTTCGAGATGGCTCTGTACGTCCGCAAGAAGCTCCGCCGCTACAAGGGCTGGCCCCCGGCTCTGTGGAACGTCCGCCTCTGGCTGTGGGTCCACGTCGTCCTCGGCATCGCCGTCCTCCCGGTCATCCTCCTGCACGCGGCCTACGGGTTCGGCGGGCTGGTCCCGGCCGCCACGATGGTGCTGTTCCTCCTCACCATCGCCAGCGGGGTGTGGGGGCTCGTCCTCCAACAGTGGCTCCCGCAGGCGCTCATCGAGGACGTGCCCGACGAGACGGTCGCGTCCCAGGTCGACCGGGTGGCCGCGTCCTACGTCGGCCGCAAGCCGGTGGTGTGGTCCACCGAGCACGACCGCGACCGCACCGGGGAAGTCTTCCGGCTGCTCGAATCGCTGACGCTCGCCGGGGCCGAGCCCGGCGAGGTGCTGCCGGTGCCGGGCGGCGGGACGATGGTGGCGGCGCGGACCGAGGCGCTGGTGCGCGGCAAGCCGGCCGATCAGCTGTGGCAGTTCTGCGAGGGGCTGCTCGTGCCGTACCTGGAGCGCGGCCGCGGGTCGGACTCGCCGCTGCGGTCCGAGTACGAGGCCCGGCGGCGGTTCGCCCAGCTGCGGGAGTCGCTGCCGGCCGAGGCTCTCGCCGCCGTGGACCGGATGGAGGAGCTCGCCCGCCTTCGCCGCGAGTGGGACACGCAGGTGGGCGTGAACCGCTGGCTCCACGCCTGGGTGCCGGTCCACCTCGGGCTGTCGGCGGCGATGACCGGGCTGATGGCCGTCCACGCGGTCCGCGCCCTGAAATACTGGTAGACCGCCCCCATGCCACGCTCCCCGAGCCGCGACCGCTCCGACCGGTTCACCGGGTTCCGCGGCTACGTCCGCGTCCCGGACCGGCTGGCCCGCGCCAAGTCCGCCGCGCTCCTCTCGGCCGGGGTGCTGGTCGGGCTGTGGCTGGTGGTCGAGGCCGCCCACCCGCGGGCCGGGGCGTTCCACACGCACGGCGAGCTCGCCAACCCGCACGCCGCCTGGGACCAGGACTGCGCCGCGTGCCACCGCTCGCAGGGGCTGCGTGACTTCAGCCTGTCCGGTGTCCTGAACGCCCGCGACCGCTGGCACGACCTGACGTGTACGAAGTGCCACGCCGGCCCGGCCCACCACGCCGCCGTCGCCGACACCGCCTTCCACGACCGCTGCTCGAACTGCCACCACGACCACGCCGGCCGCACCGCCTCACTCACGCGGCTCACGGACGAGCACTGCGTCCGCTGCCACCAGAACCTGCCGGCCGCGCACGTCGCGGGCGCGGCCGGCTACCAGAACGTCAGCGCGTTCGCGGGCGGGCACCCGGAGTTCGCCGCCCTGCGCGACCACCCGCCGGGGCGCAACTACGAGGGCCGCCGGCTGAAGTTCAGTCATGCCGTCCACATGACCCCCGGCCTGACCGACCGCTGGACGCTCGACCGCATCGCCAAGCTGTCCGGCCCGGCCGCCGCGGAGCGCTACCGCGAGTTCAGCACGGCCGAAGGGGTCGCCCTGACCTGCGCGGCCTGCCACGCCCTCGACGCCCAGGTGCCGGACAAGGCCGACCCCGCCGCCCCGGACCGGCCGGCCTTCGACCGCATCAGCGAACTCCTCCGCGGCCAGCCGAGGTCTTCGATCCTGCCGCCGCGGGCCGAAGGGGCGTACTACCTGCCGGTGAACTACGACGCCAGCTGTAAGGCCTGTCACCCGATCACGGCCCCGGCCGCGAAGTCGGGCGCGGCCACGATCGACGGCTTCCCGCTGCCGCACCGCGTCACGGTCGAGGAACTGCGCCCGCTCGTCCGCGGCGGCTACGCGGACCGACTGGCGAAGGCGACCCCGGCGCTGGCGAAGGCTCCGGCGCCAGGCGGCCGGCTCGACCCGGCCCCGGCGCCCGAGGTCGTCGCCACGTTCGGCGGGGAGGTCGATCGGCTGACGAACTCCGCCCTCGGCCTCCTCATGCTGGGAGCCACCCCACCCGGCGCGCCGACCGCCGCCCCGGCCCCGGACCAGTTCCGTGTCTCGGGCGGCGGGTACGCCTGCGGGAAGTGCCACTACACGACCGGCCCCGGCCCGGCGGCCGGGATCGCGCCGCTGCCGCAACACACGGTCTGGTTCGCCCACGCCAAGTTCAACCACGTCTCGCACCGCGGGCTGACGTGCGCCTCGTGCCACCCGGGCACCGGCCGGCCGGCGTCGCCTCCTGCTACGGTGAACGAGGTGGAGCCGCTCGCCATCCTCGGTGCCGAGTCGTGCCGGGCCTGTCACGCGCCGGCCGGGACGAAGGTGAGCCAGCCCGACGGCACGACGACCACGGCCGCCGGCATCCGCCACGGCTGCACCGACTGCCACCGCTACCACAACGGCGACCGCCCGCTGCACGGCATGGGGAGCCCGCTCCGCGACCCGAAGGAGCCGCAGACGCTCGCCGACTTTCTCCGGGGCGGGAAAGCGCCGTGAGGAGGTTCCACGAGGACCGCGCCGGGCCGCCCAGGGCTCCCGCCCTGGGCTGAGGACGGACGCCCCTCCGGGGCTTTAAACCCCGAGCCGCCGGTCCGCACCCGGAGTGCGAACGAAAGTCTGGGGTAGACCCGTCGCTCGCGCTCCGGGTGCGGACCGGCACCCGACACCATGCTGGTGTCTTTGAGCCGCGGAGCGGCGATCGTTCATAGCCCAGGGCGGGAGCCCCGGGCGACGTCGGCGGTGTTACGGGGCGTCTCCCGATCCCGCCCACAGACTTCCCGGCCGGACCGCCGCCATGATGATCGTCAAGCGACTCCGCGAGATCCAGAACCGGTACGGCTACCTGCCGGACCGCGAGCTGGCACAGCTCGCCCGGCTCGTCGGCGTGCCGATGTACCGGATCGAGGAGGTCGCCAGCTTCTTCCCCGCCTTCCGCCAGGAGCGCGACAAGCCCGCCGCCCTGGAGGTCCGCGTCTGCCGCGACGTCACCTGCCACCACCGCGGCGCGGCCGCCCTGCTCGACCCGAAGTCCGGCCTCCCGGCGCTCGCCGACGACCCGTCCGTTCAGGCCGACCTGGTCGCGAACGCCCCGGCGTGGGCCGCGGAGGCCCGCGCCACGCCCGGCGGCCGGCGGATCGAGCTCCCCACGCCCACCCCCGACCGCTGCCGGCTCGTCGTCGAGGGGGTGTCGTGCCTCGGCCGGTGCGACCGGGCGCCGGCGGTGTGGGTCGAGCGGCACCCCATGCCGGTCGAGGACCACCACCACGCCTGGGTCTTCGCGCGCAAGGCGGGCGAAACCGCCGCCGCCTACCGGAGCCGGCTCGAAACCACCGTCCGCACCATCGCGGGCGGCGGGCACGTCGAGCCCGACTCCGACGAGACGTACGAGCCGGCCACCAACGCCGAGTACGGCGTCCCGGCCCTGCCGCCCGACCCGCGGGCGCGGTCGCTGGCCGAGTTCGAGCTGCCGGACGAACTCCCGTCGCCCCGCTGGGAGATCGACTGCTACGCCACCGCCGGCCACCCCCGCGACTACCGGGCCGTCCGCGCTGTGGCCGACTGGCTCGCCGCCCGCCCCGAGACGGCGCGCCAGCTGAGGGACGGCGAGCAGCCGGTGCCGGAACCGCCGGACGGGCTCGGCGGCGACAAGCTCAAGGAGTGGATCAGGGCGAACCACCCGTTCCTGGCGGAGATGGCCGCCTCCAACCTGCTCGGCATGGGCGGCGCCGGCGAGCCGGCCTACGACAAGTGGGCCCAGCTGCTGGTCGCCCGCGGGAAGGGGCCGGACAAGTACATCGTCTGCAACGCCGACGAGAGCGAGCCGGGCACGTTCAAGGACCGCGAGCTCCTGCTGCGCACCCCGCACCTCGTCGTCGAGGGGCTGATCCTCGCCGGGCTGCTCACCGGGGCCACCGCGGGGTACGTGTACATCCGCCACGAGTACCACGAGCAGATCCACGCCGTCGAGACGGAGATGAAGCGGGCCGAACGGCTGGGGGCGTGCGGGCCGGACGTGTTCGGCAGCGGCATCGGCTTCCGGGCCGAGGTGTTCGAGAGCCCCGGCGGCTACATCTGCGGCGAGCAGAGCGCTCTGATCGAGGCGATGGAGGACAAGCGCGGCCAGCCCCGCCAGCGGCCCCCGGAGCTCCAGACGAACGGCCTGTGGGACCAGCCCACGGTCGTGAACAACGTCGAGACGCTCGGCTGGGCGCCGTTCATCCTCACCCGCAAGGGGAAGGCCTACGGCGAGCTCGGCTACAAGGTGCCCGACAGCGCCGCGGCGTTCGGCGGCCGCCGGCTGTTCTCCATCAGCGGCGACGTGAAGCGGCCGGGCGTCTACGAGGTGCCGATCGGCATCCCGCTCGGCGAGGTGTTCGAGGACAAGAAGTACTGCGGCGGCTTCCCCAACGGGCTGTACGCGGTCGCCCCGTCCGGGCCGTCGAGCGGCATCGTCCCGGCGAACATCCCGATCGCGCCCGTGCCCGCGGCCGGGGAGTACGAGGCGTGGCTGGCGAAGGTGCTGGGCGGGTTCCGCAGCCCGGCCGAGAAGGCGGCGATGGAGCGGGTCGCCCGCGCCCACCTGAAGCCGGGGGCGACGACGCTCGACATCCGCGCCCTGCCGATGGACCTGAACTTCTTCCGCGGCGTGAACGGGGCGCTGAAGCTGAAGGTCGGCATCGCGCTCGGGGCGGCGATCGTGGTGTACGGGAACGGGACGGACGCCCTGGCCCAGGCGGTGAACTACACCCGGTTCTTCCGCAACGAGTCGTGCGGGAAGTGCGTGCCGTGCCGCCTGGGGTCGCAGAAGCTCTACCAGATCGGCCTCGACCTGCTCGGCCGGAAGGCCGGCGGCCCGGCGCTGACCGGGTCGGACCTGAAGCACGCCGGGGAGGACGTGAAGGCGCTGACGGAGGCGATGGCGCAGACGTCGATCTGCGGCCTCGGCCCGAGCGCCCCCGTGCCGCTGGCGTGTGCGCTAGAATACTTCCTGCTCCCGGCGCTCCCCCCGAAGGCGGCCGCGCCGGCCGCCGCGGGGTCGTGACGCGGCCCGCCTGCGCCACGCCGGTCGGGTCGAACCCGACCTAGGGAACACACGCCAGGTCCGCACCGACCGCGACAAGGACCACCCGATGCCGGACCCGATCCCGCCCGCCGCCGAGAACGAGTCCTACGAGCTCGTCGGCCCGGACTTCACCTCGAACCTGTCGTCCGACGACGACGACGTGCTCGTCCGCAAGGAGCGGGCGACGGCCGAGCAGTTCAGGGAGGAGATCGAGGTCGTCATCGACGGGTTCGCCGTCACCGTCCCGCGGGCCGTCCCGAAGACCGACTCCGCCGGGGCCGAACTCCGCGACGCCGCCGGGCAGCTCATCCCCCGCGCCACCACCGTCTACGACGCCGGCCGGGAGTTGGTGCGCCAGGGCAAGTGGACCGAGACCGAGCTGCGCGAGCGGCTGCCGGTGCTGTGCCACATGTCGCACCTCAACCCGGTCGCCGTGTGCCGGGTGTGCTCGGTCCACGTCGCCAAGTTCAAGAAGGGGGTCAAGCGGGCCGAGCGGAAGCTGTTCCCGGCCTGCCACCTGGAGGTCAGCACCGGGCTGGAGGTGACCACCCGGTTGGGCGCCGAGCGGCACGAGGCCCAGAAGCTCGCCGCGATGGCCGAGAAGGACAGGCAGGCGCTCGCCGACACGGCGAAGAAGGTGCAGAAGTCGGTGAGCCTGGTGGTCGAGATGCTGTACGCCGACCACAAGCCCGAGGAGATCCACTGGGAGGACGGCGGCACGGGGTACACGGAGGGGAAGCGCTACGAGAACGAGTTGCAGGCCGTGGCCGGCCGGGTCGGGGTGCGGAAGGTGCGCGAGCGGCTCCGCCGCCCGGACGGGGCGTTCGGCCGCAACCGCATGGCCGAGGTCGAGCCGAGCGACTCCGACCCGCTCCGCCCGCACACCAAGCCGCTGCGCCGCATCCCGCTGTCGGTCCTCGCCCCCACCGACCCCGGCCGCGAGGCTCTCGGCCGCGACGCCGACGCGGCCTGGGCGGCGTGGAACCGGCTGGTGGACGAGCGCTTCCCGTACTCGTCCCGCACCGTCGTCGTGGACCACGACAAGTGCATCCTGTGCGACCGGTGCGTCCGGTCGTGCTCCGAGGTGAAGCCGTTCCAGGTGATCGGCCACACCGGCAAGGGCTACGCCACCCGCGTCACCTTCGACCTCGACGTCCTCATGGGGCCGCGCGCCCGGGAGGACGGGGCCGCCGACCCCAACCTCGCGCAGTCCACCTGCGTCCAGTGCGGCGAGTGCATGACCGCCTGCCCGACCGGGGCGCTGTCGCTCCGCCGCCGCGTCCAGCCGCGGGCCTGGGACGACTCCCCGGCCGTGATCCCGCAGAACCCCAACACGCCGTTCCCGGAGGGCTCGGACTTCCTGACGGCGGAGGAGGTGCGGGCGGTCCGCGTCTTCTACGTCCCGCCCGGGAAGTCGGCCGACCAGGGGCGGGTGATCGCCCCGTTCGCGTCCGTCCCGTTCGCCTACCTCAAGTGGAACGAGGGGGCGGTGCGGCGGTGGGTCATCCGGCCCGGCGAGCGGCGGGTGCTCGCCTGGGGCGGCGAGTACGACACCACGGCGTTCCTCCTCGCCGGCACCGGCCAGTTCAACGCCTACGAGACGGTGCGGGAGAAGCGCACCCCCGGCTGGGTCGGCCGGCTCCTCGGCAAGGAGGAGGAGACGGTCGTCCGGCGCGAGCTGGGCGCGAAGATCAACAAGGCCGGCCCGATCCCCGGCACGGTGCTACTGCTCGGCGAGATGGCCCCGCTGACGCAGAAGGCCCGGAACGCCACCATCGAGGTGGTCGCCGACCCGGCCGAGGTGGGGCGGACGGTGCTGGAGGTCAGCCCCGGCGAGTTCGTCGCGCCGCTCCACGAGGGCGCCCCCCGCGAGGTCGTGGTGTACGAGCTGACGCGGAACATGCTCGACATGTTCCTCCGCAGCCGGGACACCCGGCAGGCGGTCCGCGAGGTGTACCAGCCGCGGGCCATCGAGCGCGGGGTGGCCGAGGCCGCCTTCCTCGCCGCCCTGCCGGAGGCCGAGCGGCGGGCGGTGACCGACTTCCTCGTCCGCTCCGGCCGGCTCGGCTACATCTCGGCGGCGCCCGGCGAGGTGCTGCTCGCCGAGGGGGAGCGGGCGCAGGACTTCTACATCATCCGCGTCGGCAGCGCCGAGCTGTACAAGTCGGTGAGCGGCGGGAAGCAGGTGCTCGGGCGGCTCGGCGACGGGGACTCGGTCGGCGAGATCGCCCTGCTCGGGGACGAGCTCAAGGAGGCCGGCATCCTCCCGCAGGACGCCCGCACCACCCGCCGGCAGGCGACCGTGGCCGCCATCGACCCGGTGGAACTGATCCGCGTCCCCGGCGGCGTGTTCGACGCCATGTGCGACCGCTTCCCGCGGGTGAAGGAGGTGCTGTTCGAGACGGTCCGCCGCCGGCTCAACCCGCCGAAGGCGATGCCCCAGGAGCTCACCCCGGCCTACGTGTCGCAGGGGCTGTTCCAGGGGCAGAAGCTCCTGGTGCTGGACCTCAAGAGCTGCACCCGCTGCGACGAGTGCACCCGGGCCTGCGCCGACACCCACGGCGGCAACCCGCGCCTCCTCCGCGACGGGATGCGGTTCGGCGACTTCCTCGTGGCCACGTCGTGCCGGTCGTGCCACAAGCCGTACTGCATGGACGGCTGCCCGGTGGACGCCATCCACCGCAAGGGCACCCGGCTGGAGGTGCTGATCGAGGACCACTGCATCGGCTGCGGGCTGTGCGAGCGGAACTGCCCCTACGGCTCGATCCACATGGTCCCGGCGGCCCGGCCGGGGGCGGCGGGCGCGGCCGTGGCCCGGCGGGCCGCGAACTGCGACCTGTGCTCGTCGGTCGGCGGGAAGCCGTTCTGCGTGTCGGCCTGCCCGCACCACGCGGCCTTCCGGTGGGACGGCGAGAAGCTGCGCGACGTGGTGGCCGAGCGGTTCGCGGCGGCGCAGTCGTGAGCCCGGCCGGGCTGGCGTGGCGGAACCTGGCCCACAAGCGCGGCCGCACCGCCGTCGCCGCCGCCGGGGTGGCCTTCGCGGTGGTGCTGGTGTTCATGGAGCTCGGCCTGTACGGCGGGGTCAGCCACACCGCCACCATGCTGTACGATGCGCTCCGCTTCGACCTCCTCCTCGTCTCCACCGAGTACGTCGACGTGAGCCGGACCGGCGACTTCCCCCGCGCCCGGCTGGCCCAGGCCCGCGCCGCCGCGGGGGTGAGGGACGCGCTGCCGGTGTCGCTCGGGGTGGGGGCGTGGCGGATGCCGGCCCGGCACGACCTCCTCGGCCGCACCGTCCCCGCCGGCGGTACGCGGAGCATGAACGTCCTCGGCACCCCGCCCGACCGCCTCGCCGACGTGTTCGCCACCGACCGCGGCCGGGGGTTCCGCTCCCGCGAGGCCGCCGCCCGGGCCGCTGCCGCCCTCGGCGGGCCGGACGCGACCCTCTTCGACGTGCGCTCCAAGCCCGAGTTCGGGACGCTGGCAACCCTCCTCGCCGTGCCCCCGGGCGGCGACCCGGACACCGGGACCGCCCTGCGCTTCAACGGCCGCCGGGTCGCCGTCGTCGGCGGGTTCGAGCTCGGCACCGGCTTCAGCTGGAACGCCATGCTCCTGACCGGCGAGGAGACGTTCTCCCATCTGACCTTCCGCCCCGCCGACCGCGTCAACTTCGGCCTCGTCACCCTGGACCCGGCCGCCGACCCGGCGGCCGCCGCGGCCGGGCTAAGGGCCGTCCTACCGCCGGACACGCAGGTGCTGACGCGGGCGGAGATGGAGGCCCGCGAGGGGCGGCAGTGGATGCGGCTCACGTCGATCGGCCAGTTCCTCCTCGTGGCCGTGGTGCTGGCGGTGGTCGTCGGCGTCATCTTCGTCTACCAGATGATGGCGGCCGACATCCGGGCCATGCTCCCGGAGTACGCCACGGTGAAGGCGCTCGGCTACCGCCCGCCGTTCCTCACCGGCGTGGTGCTGGCCCAGGCGGCGTTCCTGGCGGTGCTGGGGTACGTGCCCGGGCTGGCGGCGGCGTTCGGGCTGTACGCCGTGGCCCGCACCGTCGGCGGCATCCCCACCGAGATGACCGCCGCCCGCGCCGCCGCCGTGCTGGCCCTGACGGGCGGGATGTGCCTGGCGTCGGGCGCGCTCGCGGTGCGGAAGGTCCACGCCGCCGACCCCGCGGACCTGTTCGCATGACCCGCCCGCCGCCCGTCCCGCTCGCCTGGCGGAACCTGGCCCACGACCCGGTCCGGTTCGGGCTGTTCGCCTCCGGGATCGGCTTCGCCGTGGTCCTCATGGGCGTCCAGCTCGGCATCATGAACGCCATGCTGGACGGGAACACGCTCCTCCTGCGCCGGCTCGACGCCGACCTCGTGCTGGTCAACCCGGCGCGGCCGGCGCTGGTGTTCACCGAGACGTTCAGCCGGCGCCGCGTGGAGCAGGCGGCCGGGGTGCCGGGGGTGGCGTCGGTCCACCCGGTCCTGGTCGAGCACAACTTCGGCAGCCTCCGCCACACCGCCGCCGACCCGGCCGGCCGCACGCAGACGCGCCGCCTCCGCGTGGTCGGCGTGGACCCGGCCGCGCGGGTGTTCGACCTGCCGAACCTCGACCCCGGCGCCTGGGACGCGCTGGCCGCCCCCGGCGCCGCCCTCTTCGACCGCCGCAGCCGGCCGCACCCCGAGCCGGCCTCGCCCGGCGAAACCGTGTTCGGCCCGTTCGAGACCGGCACCCGCACCGAACTCGCCGGGCAGGATCTCACGCTGGTCGGCGGCTTCGACCTCGGCTTCGACTTCGCCACCGACGGCACCCTGGTCCTGGGCGACCGCACGTTCGCCCGGCTGCTGCGCGAGCCGTATCATCCCCAGAGCCCGCTCGCGGCCGTGGACTTCGCGGCGGTGCGCGTCGAGCCCGGGGCGGACGTGGCGGCCGTCCGCGAGCGGCTCCGGGCCGCGCTCGGCGGCGGCGAGGACGTGGCGGTACTGACGAAGGCCGAGCTGGTGGACCGCGAGCGGGCGTTCTGGTGGGTCAGCACGCCGATCGGGTTCGCGTTCGGCGCGGGGGTGGTGCTGGGGTTCGTGGTCGGGGTGGTGATCTGCTACCAGATCCTGTCCGGTGACGTGGCCGACCACCTGCCGCAGTACGCCACCCTGAAGGCGATGGGCTACCGCAACGGCTACCTCAGCGGGGTCGTACTCCAGGAGGCCGGCATCCTGGCGCTCGCGGGCTACCTGCCCGGGATGGTCGTGACCTACGGGGCGTACCGGCTCCTGACCGACCTGACCGGGATGCCCCTGGAGCTGACCCCGGGCCGGGTCGGGCTGGTGTTCGCCCTGACGGCTGGGATGTGCGCGGCGTCCGGTCTGCTGGCCGTCCGCCGGGTGAAGGCCGCCGACCCGGCCGACGTGTTCTGACCGGGGCGCCCCCTGCGACACCGCGGACAAGTCTGATGCCCCCGACCCTCCCGCCGCCCGGCCAGCCGGTCCTCCGCATCCGGGGGGTGAACCACTTCTTCGGCGCCGGCGAGACGCGCACGCAGGTTCTCTTCGACAACGCGCTGGAGGTGATGCCCGGCGAGCTGGTCATCATGAGCGGGCCGTCCGGGTCCGGAAAGACGACGCTCCTCACCCTCATCGGCGGGCTACGCACCCTGCTGTCCGGCGAGATCGAGGTCTGGGACGCCGGCCGCGGCGACTACGCCCGCCTCGCCGGCACGGCCGAGGAGCAGCTCGTCGGCGTCCGCCGGCTGATCGGGTTCATCTTCCAGCGGCACAACCTGTTCGACTCGCTCACCGCCCTCCAGAACGTGCGGATGGCCCAGCGGCTCAAGCCGGCCGGCGACCCGGACGCCGCCGCCCGCGACCTCCTGTCGTACCTCCTCCTCGGCGACCGCGACGTGGACGGCAAGCCGCAGGCGGCCAAGTTCGGCCACAAGCCCGCGGCGCTGTCCGGCGGGCAGCGGCAGCGGGTGGCGGTGGCCCGGGCGCTCGTCAACCGCCCCAAGCTCGTCCTCGCCGACGAGCCCACCGCCGCCCTCGACGCCAACAGCGGGCTGGCCGTCGTCACCCTCCTCCAGTGCCTCGCGCGGCACCGGGCCGGGGAGGAACTGTCCCGCCTCGTCCGCAGCGCGGCCGACGCCTCCGACGGCGGCCGGCTGGCCGACTGGCAGGTTCCCCTCCTGTCGCGGGTCGCGGCCGAGACGGGCACCACGAGCCTGATCGTCACGCACGATGCGCGGATCATGAACCTCGCCGACCGGATCGTCCACATGGAGCGGGGGCGGATCGAGTCGAACGTGGTGGTGGCCGAACGGCTGTTCGTCCGCGAGGGGCTGCGGCGGTCGCCGGTGTTCGCCGCCATTCTCCCGGACGAGCAGCAGAAGATCGCCGACCAGCTGCTGGTCGGCGTCCACCCGGACCAGCCCGTGCGGCCGGACCACCTGCGTTCCGGGCGGGTGGAGGTGTTCGAGGCGGGGGAGCCGGTCGTCCGGCAGGGCGAGGCGGTGGACGAGCGGAGCAAGTTCTACCTGATCCGCCGCGGCCGGGTGGACGTGCTGATGGCCGGCCCGGACGGCGCGGAGCAGAAGCTCGACGAGATGGGGCCGGGCGGCTACTTCGGCGAGGTGGCGCTGCTGATGAACCAGCCGAGGAACGCCACCGTGCGGGCGGCGACCCGGGTCGAGGTGTACGCGGTGGACCGGACCACGTTCGACCGGTTCCGCGACGTGAGCCGGCCGTTCATCGACCGCATCCTGACGAACTTCCTGCGGCGGGCGCCGGACGCCGGGGGCGGCGCGGGCTGAGGCGTCCCGGGTGACTGCGGCCGGGACGGGGATGATGTGCGGGGGAGGGAGCCGGTCCGGAGGTGATAACGGTTATCTTCCCGGACGCCTTGCCCGGGTTGGCACAGGGTCGGTGCGGCGCGTACTACTCGTGCTCCCCGCCGCCGCGCCGCTCCTCGGCGGCCTCGCGCTTCTCCAGTACGGCCTTGCGGACCGGCCGGATGTTGAACACGTCCGTGACGTGGGGGCCGTCGGTCTTGTAGTTGTTGGCGATCGGCACGCCGTCCGCCGGGTCGGGGCTGGGGGCCAGGAACACCCGCCCGGGGCGGTGGCGGAAGCCGATGAAGTCCAGCCCGAAGGTGCCGTCGCCGGGGGCGCCGGTGGCGGTCCCGACGCCGCGGGTCAGGGGCGCACTCGACTTGATGCTCCCGCCGCCGACGTAGCCGCCCGACTCGTACTGCGTGACGCCCGCGATCGCCCACGGGGCGACCTCGTGCGGGTTGCCGGCCCGGGCCATCGTGTTGGGCGGGGGGACGTGGGGCATCGGGGTGCGTTCAACGAATCGCTGCCCGTCGTGGGCCGACTGGCACGATGCGAGCGCCAGGCACGCGACGGGAATCGTCCAAAGCGTGAGCCGCATCGGTGGCCCTCCGGAGGCGCCGGGGTTGCCGAGCTTCTATCGGCAACCCGGTCCCCCGGGGTGTGCGGAATTTGCCGGGGATGTGCAAACGGGCACTGCGCGATACCCGGCCCCGCGATCCGCACTCGCCCGCCCAGGGCTGCCGCCCTGGGCTACACGCCGTCGCCCCTCCGGGGCTCAAGCCCCGAGCTGGCGGGCGGGCGTTACCTTACCCTCGCACTCGCACCCACACTCGCACTTCGCGGAGCGTCAGCCCTCCGGGTTCCGGTTGCCCTTCTGGTACGGCAGCCGGACGCCGCTCACGAACACCTGATCGGCTCGGAGGACGTAGGCGGGCACGTTGAACCCGGTCTGGCCAGCGACGGTGGTGATGTCGTCCTGGTCCACGCCGTCGCCGCTCACCCCGAACCCGCCGGACAGCACCGGCAGCCCGCCGCCCGGCTGCGCCTTGTACACCGGGGCGCTCCCCGGGAAGAACACGATGCCGTTCTGGTTCAGCACGTTCCCCTGCTGGCGGAAGTTCGTCCCCGGGTTGAACGAGTCGTAGCCGACCACGCTCTGGTACGCTGACGCCGGCTTGGCGGGGCCGACCAACCGGCCGGTGTTCGGGTCGGTGCCGGTGACGTCGTCGTACAGCTGGGAGAACGGGGCCGCCGGGTTGCCGTCGATCCCCTCCGGAAAGCGCGGCAGACCCAGGTAGCGGAACGTGCGGTTGGTGAACGCCGTCCCGGCCGGCACCCCGGGCACCTGGTCCGCGGCCTGTAGTTGGTTCGGGTCGGCGTAGTAGGCCACATTCCGGGCCTTGGCCACCGCCACGTCGATCGAGAACACCGTCGCGTCCGGCTCGCGGTACAGGCCGACGATGTTCCCCTGCCGGTCGGCGACGGCGAACACGAACTTCGCCCGCGTGCCGAGCGGGACGCGGATGGCGGCCCGGGTGAGGTTCGACTGCACGATCGACTGCGTGACGATCCGCTCCACGTCGGCCTTCGTGATCCCGTCGCCGTCGTGCGGGGCGACCAGCCAGCCCTCGGGCACGGCCAGCCCGTCGCGGAACAGCAGGTCGTCGCCGCCCCCGGCCACGCCGTCCGCCCCGGTGAACACCGGCTGGTTCACCCCGTCGTCGGGGCTCCCGACCCCGACCGCCTGCCCGACGTTGAGCACCCGCTGCGTCCCCTCGACGGCGCCGCCCTGGCCGAACACGTCGAGCTGGATGCCGACGAGGTCGAGGCGGCCGGTCGGGAGGCCGAACGCCGCCCCGGCCGGCAGACCCACCCCGTTGATCGGCCCCTGGAGCGGGGTCGGCGCGATCCCCGGCGTCGCCGAGATGATCGTGCCGCCGACCGTGGCGAACGCGATCCACTCCGCTTCGAGCGTGCGGTCGGGGAGGGCGGGGTTGAACGTGGTCGAGAGGGACGAGTTCTCCTCGGTGGCGAACCCGGTCTTGCCCGGGAAGAACACGCCGATGCCGCCGACCACCTGCCCGTTCTTGTAGATCGGGATGCCGCCCGGGAGCGTGGCGATGCCGCGCGACTGGGCCGCCGGGCGGACGCCCGACGCGAACCCGTAGGAGTCCGGCGGGAAGAGCCCCTGCCCGGCCGGGACGAAGGCCGAGTCGATGTTGAACCGCTGCGCCAGCGGCACGTCGTCCGCCGTCCCCTTGATCCGGTCGTTCCCGGGGTGGACCGACGAGTCGCGGTTGGTGTGCTCGATCTGGAACAGGTCCACCTGGGGGGTGAACGCAATCCCCGGCGGGAAGTGGTTGCCGATGTTCACCGGGGCGACGAACCCCGGCCCGCGCTGCGCCGAGTTCGGGTCGGTGACGCTCGGGTTCGACTCGACCTCGCGCTGGGTGATCGTGCTCTGGCTGATGAACTGGACGGTGCGCGACGTGAGCGGCCCCTGGTTGTTGGCGAAGAACCCGCCCGTCCGCGCCTTGGCCACCGCCCCGTCGATGGCGAACACGAGCGCGTCCGGGCTCCCGGTGATCTCGGGCGCCACCCCGCTCTCGACGCGCACGCCGAGGATGCGGCCGTTCCGGTCCACGATGGCGATGATGGCGTCCGAGCTCGCCGACGCGGCCGACGCCCGGCGGAGGAGGGTTTCCACATCGCCCGCGGTCAGGACCGCCGGCGCGGCCTGCGGGGTCGTCCCGGCGTCCGCCAATACCACGTCGCCCGGGGCCGGGAAGACGACGTCCGTGGGCTTGACGCGGATGAGCTGGTTCCGCCCGCCGTCGCCGTTGAACGTGTTCATCGCGGGGCCGCCGAGGAGCACGTCGTCCCCGGCGTCGCCGGTCAGCCCGGCGGCCCCGCCGCCGCCGACCAGCTTGTCGTTCCCGTCGCCCCCCATCAAGTCCGTGACCTGGGTGACCGACCGGTCCACCTTGATGACATCGTTCCCCCCGGCGCCGTCGATGGCGATGGTGGTGATCGCCGCCGACGGCACGCGGCCGACGCCGGCCGCCCCGTCGAGGACCACCAGGTCGGTGCCGTCGAGGAAGACCGAAATCCTGTCGTCGCCCTCGGTTCCGGTCACGACGAGGTTGGTCCCGGAGACGACGGCGACGGCCGGCACCTCGCGCGGCTCCAGTCGCTCGATGAACAGGGCCGTCCGGTCCGGGCGGGAAAGCGACATCGGCGGTACTCCCGGGCCGCCGGCGGGGCGACCGGCATCACCCCCCTTATCGGCACAACTTGGCAGCCGGGTTCGACATTCTTGCCGGTTCCGGTGAAGTCCGGGCGCGTCCGCCCCCGGCCCGCGTTGGTCGTTGCCCGGGGCGGGGAATAAACCAGTGACGACCGGGGTCAGACCCCCGGGCCGGGCACCGCCCGGCCGACGTTCCACGAAAGGCGGACATGAAGCGGGCGCTCATCACCGGGGTCACCGGCCAGGACGGGAGCTACCTGGCCGAGCTGCTCCTCGAAAAGGGGTACGAGGTTCACGGGGTCGTCCGCCGGGCCAGCACCGAGACGTTCGACCGGATCAACCACCTGTCCGGGAAGATCCACCTCCACCAGGCCGACCTCCTCGACCAGCTGTCGATCATCGACGTGATGAAGGAGGCCAACCCGGACGAGGTGTACAACCTCGCCGCCCAGAGCTTCGTCCCCACCAGCTGGAAGCAGCCGGTGCTGACCGGCGAGTTCACCGCCATCGGCGTCACCCGGATGCTGGAGGCGATCCGCCTGCTCGGGCCGCAGCGCATCCGCTTCTACCAAGCGTCCAGCAGCGAGATGTTCGGCAAGGTGGTGGAGGTGCCGCAGAAGGAGAGCACCCCGCTCTACCCCCGCAGCCCCTACGGGGTGGCCAAGGTGTACGGCCACTGGATCACGATCAACTACCGCGAGAGCTACAACATGTTCGGTTGTAGCGGCATCCTGTTCAACCACGAGTCGGAGCGCCGCGGGCGGGAGTTCGTGACCCGCAAGGTCACCGACGGCGTGGCCCGGATCAAGCTCGGGATGAGCAAGGAACTCCGCCTCGGCAACCTCGACTCGAAGCGCGACTGGGGCTTCGCCGGCGACTACGTCCGGGCCATGTGGCTGATGCTCCAGCAGGACCAGCCGGACGACTACGTCGTGGCCACCGGCCAGACGCACACGGTCAAGCGGCTGGTCGAGTTGGCCTTCCAGGCGGTCGGGCTGAACTGGGAGAAGTACGTGGTGACCGACCCGGCGCTGGTGCGGCCGGCCGAGGTCGACCTGCTCATCGGCGACCCGGCGAAGGCGAAGGCCAAGCTCGGCTGGGTGCCGGAGGTGAGCTTCGAGCAGCTGGTCGAGCGGATGGTGAAGGCCGACCTCGCCCGCCTCCAGGGCCAGCCGCTGCCGGACTTCAAGGCCCGAGGGATCTAAGAGTGCGAGTGCGGGTGTGCGTGTGAGGGCGGCCGGGGCGACCGGTATCCCTCGCACCTACACCCGCACCCACACCCCGCAGCCATGAAGATTCTCATCACCGGCATCACCGGGTTCGTCGGCGGGCACCTCGCCGAGCGGCTGGCCGCGGGCGGGGGGCACGCCCTCGCCGGGGTCGGCCGGGCGGCGGCGTGGCCGGCGCCGCTCGCCCACCTCGCCGGGGTGGCCGACCTCCACGCCGCCGACCTGCTCGACTCGGCGCGGGTCGAGGAGGTGGTGCGGCACGTCCGCCCGGACTGGCTGTTCCACCTCGCCGGGTACGCCAACACCGGCGGGTCGTTCCGCGACCAGGACGCCTGCTGGCGCGACAACCTCACCGCCACCCGCAGCCTGTACGATGCGGTCGTCCGGTCCGGCGTCCGGCCGCGCATCCTCTACGTGTCCACGGGCCTCGTCTACGGCGAGCCGGACGGCGGCGCCGACGCCTGCGACGAGCGCACGACGTTCAAGCCGGCCAGCCCCTACGCCGCGAGCAAGGCCGCGGCCGACATCCTGAGCTACCAGTACAGCCGGAACCCCGGGCTCGACGTGGTCCGCGTCCGCCTGTTCAACCAGATCGGCCCGCGGCAGGGCGCCGACTACGCCGTCGCCAGCTTCGCCCGCCAGGTCGCCGCCATCGAGGCGCGGAAGCAGGACGCCGTGCTCGAAACCGGCGACCTGTCCGCCCACCGCGACGTCACCGACGTCCGCGACATGGTGGCCGCCTTCCCGCTCCTGCTGGAGAAGGGGAAGGCCGGCGAGGCGTACAACGCCGGCCGGGGCGAGACGTTCCGCATCCAGGATCTGCTCGACCGGCTCCTCGCCCTCTCCACGGTCCGGATCGAGGTGCGCCAGAAGGCGGAGCCGGGCCGGAAGGCGGACACCGCCGTCACCCGCTCCGACACCGCCAAGCTCCGGGCCGCCACCGGCTGGGCTCCCCGCATCGCCCTCGACCAGACGCTCACCGACATCCTCGCCGACTGGCGGCAGCAGGCCGGGTGAGCGGCATCAGGAATGGCCGCGAAAAGGCACAGAAGTCACAAGGAAGACCGCTCATTCTTCGTGCCCTTTGTGCCCCTTCTCGGCCGTCCGTCTTCTGAGACTACCTCATGAAAGTCGCGGTCGTCGGCACCGGGTACGTCGGGCTGGTCACGGGGACGTGTCTGGCCGAGAGCGGGAACGACGTGACGTGCGTCGACAACAACCCGGCCAAGATCGACACCCTGAATGCGGGCCGGCTGCCGATCTACGAGCCCGGCCTGCTCGAACTCGTGCAGCGGAACCGGCACGACGCCCGGCTGTCGTTCACGACCGACCTCGTCGGCGCCGTCCAGGCCGCCCGGCTCGTCTTCATCGCCGTCGGCACCCCGCAGTCCGAGGCCGGTGACGCCGACCTGTCGGCCGTGTTCGCCGTGACCGACGCGATCGCGGCCGCGCTGAAGGGGCTCCCCCCCGGCGCGCCCGGCGCGCGCGTGGTCGTGACCAAGAGCACCGTCCCCGTGGGCACGAACCGGGCCGTGGGCGAGCGGCTCGCGGCGGCCGGGTGCGCGCACGTCGACGTGGCCAGCAACCCCGAGTTCCTCAAGGAGGGGGCGGCCATCGACGACTTCATGAAGCCGGACCGGGTGGTCGTCGGGGTGCGCAAGCCCGAGGTCGCCGAGGTGCTGCGCGAGCTGTACGCGCCGTTCCTCCGCACCGAGCGGCCGTTCCTGGTGATGACGCCCGAGTCGGCCGAGATGACGAAGTACGCCGCCAACGCCATGCTCGCCACGAAGATCAGCTTCATCAACGAGATGGCCAACCTGTGCGACCGGCTCGGGGCCGACATCAACGACGTGCGCAAGGGGATCGGCCACGACCAGCGGATCGGCTTCCAGTTCCTCTTCCCCGGCCCCGGCTACGGCGGGTCGTGCTTCCCGAAGGACATCGAGGCGATCATTGCGATGGGCCGGCGGACCGGCCTGCCGCTCCGGCTCATGCAGGCGGTGGACGCGGTCAACGACGACCAGAAGCAGGTTCTCTTCCAGAAGGTGGCCGCGCACTTCGGCGACGCCCTGGCGGGGAAGACGCTGGCGGTGTGGGGGCTGGCGTTCAAGCCCCGCACCGACGACATCCGCGAGGCTCCGGCCCTGACGCTGATCGACGCCCTGCTCGCGGCGGGGGTGAAGATCCGCGCCCACGACCCGGAGGCCACGGACAACGTCAAGGCGATCTACGGCGACAAACTCTACTACGCCGACCGGCCCTACGGCGCCCTGGAGGGGGCGGACGGACTGGTGATCGTGACCGAGTGGCCGGAGTTCCGCAATCCGGACTTCGAGCTCATCCGCCGGCTGCTCGCCGGCCACGTCATCTTCGACGGCCGGAACGTCTACGACGAGCGGACGATGGCCCAGAACGGGTTCACCTACTACGGCATCGGCCGCGGCAAGCGGGCGTGATCGTTGGGAATGACCTACCCGGTTCGGGAATGACGAATGACCCACCAATGACCAAGGAAGACCAAGCAGGGTCTTCCTTGGTCATTGGTGGGTCATTCGTCATTGGGGGCGAAGTATGCTCTCCGACGACCTGATCGAGCGCGTCCTCGCCACAATCCCCCGCAAGACGGTGGGGCTGCTCGGCGACCTGTTCCTCGACCGCTACCTCGACATCGACCCGGCCCGCGACGAGCCGTCCGTCGAGACCGGGCTGACGGCCTACCAGGTGGTCGGGGTGCGGGCCTACCCCGGGGCGCTCGGGACGGTGCTGAACAACCTGGCCGCGCTCGGCGTGGGGCGGATCGTGCCCGTGGCCGCCGTCGGCGACGACGGCGAGGGGTACGAACTCCGCCAGGCACTCGCCCGCGTCCCGGCCGTGGACGCGACCCACGTCTTCGGTGCCCCCGGCCGCCGCACCCCGACGTACACGAAGCCGATGTACGGCGCGAAGGAGCTGAGCCGCCTCGACATCAAGAACCGCACGCCGACCCCCGCCGCCGTCGAGGACGACGTCCTCGCCCGGCTCGACGCCGTGTGGGGGGCGGTCGATGCGCTGATCGTGCTCGATCAGGTGAGCGAGGAGGACTGCGGCGTGGTGACCGGCCGCGTCCGCGCCCGGCTAGCCGAACTGGGCGAGCGCGACCCGGACAAATTCGTCCTGGCCGACAGCCGGGAGCGGGTCGGGGAGTTCCGGAACGTGTGTGTGAAGCCGAACGCGGACGAGTGCCGGAAGGCGATCCCACACCCCGATACACCAGATGACGACGAAACTGGGTTGTTTCAGAGTCGGTGTATCGACCTTGCCCGGTTCCACTCGGGCCGCCTCGTCTACGGCACGCTCGGCGAACAAGGGATCTTTCTTGCCCGCACCACGAGCCCGGACGGGGGGGGCGGCTATACCGTGAGTGCCTACCCCGTCTCCGGCCCGATCGACATCTGCGGGGCCGGTGACAGCTGTTCGGCGGGGATCACGTCGGCGGTGGTCAGCGGGCTGACGCACGAGCAGGCGGCGGCGTTCGGGAACCTCGTGGCGTCGATCACCATCCAGCAGATCGGGGTGACCGGCACCGCCACCCCTGCGCAAGTGCGGGCACGCTGGCGGGAGGTGGCGGGCGGCCGGCCGGCGTGAGCCGGCGGTTGGTTCAAGAGCCCGGAGGGCGGCCGGCGTGTAGCCCGGGGTGCAACCCCGGGCAGGCAATGGCGGAGGTCGAATTGCCTCAGCCATCGTGACACCGCCCACGCCGCCCGGGGTTGCACCCCGGGCTACACGCCCACGCCCTACCGGGCTCCCGGCCCCGAGCCCGGAAAGATCCGGGCCGGGACCGCGGTCACTTCTTCTTGCCGTGGTCGTGGTCGTGCTTCTCCTCCTTGAAGTCACCGGCGTAGGGCTTCCCGTCGATCTCCAAGGACACCGTCCCCTCGAACTCCTGCTCCTTGCCGAACTTGTCGTGCGTTGCCACGAACCGCGACGCCTTCCCGGCCGGGTCGCCCTCCTGCGGGGAGGGGAGCAGATCCACCTGGAACGACGGGCTCTTGATGCTCAGCAGGAGCTTCTGCGCCGCGACCGGGACCGCCTTCTGCACCTTCCCGTCCAGGATGTAGACCGTCGCCTGCTTCTTGCCGTGGTCCACGCAGAACTCGCCGTGCCACTTGCCGAGCTCGATCACCGTCCCGTCGTGCGGGCCGGGGCCGTGGTCGTGGTCGTCGGCGTCGTCCTTCTTCTTGGCGTCGGCCTTGGTCGGCTCCGGGGGCTTCCCGCAGCCGAGCGTCAGGCCGGCCCCCAGCAGGGCGGCGGTCAGGAGCTTGAGCGTCTTCATCAGGGTCCTTTCGCGTCGAGGGGCGAACCGTCTCCGGGGTCGGCCAGGCGGGCGGCGTCGCGGCCGGTGAACCGCCAGAACAGCCCCGGGTGGATCAGGAACTCACAGAACGTCGAGGTCACCAGCCCGCCGAGGATCACGGTCGAGACCGGGTAGAGGATTTCGAGCCCCGGCTTCCGCCCGCCGGCCACCAACGGGATCAGCCCGATCCCGGCCGTCAGGGCGGTCATCAATACCGGGGCCAGCCGTTCGAGACTGCCGCGCAGCACCAACTCGGGGGAGAACGGCACCCCCTCGTGGCGCATCAGATGGACGTAGTGCGTGACGAGCAGGATGCCGTTGCGGACGGCGATCCCGCCGAGCGACACGAAGCCGACCAGGGCGGCGACGGTGAGCGTCTGCCCGGTCAGCACCAGGGCGATCACCCCGCCGACGAACGCCGCGGGCACGGCGTTCAGGATCTGGAGGGCCACCCGGGCCGACGGGTAGAGCAGGAACAAGACCGCGAACACCCCGGCCACCGACACCCCGCCCAGCAGCGCGATCCGGAGGGTGGCCGACTTCTGGGCCTGGAACTGCCCGCCGAACTCGAAGAAGTACCCCTCCGGGAGCGGCACCCGGGCGCGGACCTGTCGCTCCACGTCGGCCGCCACGCCGGCCAGGTCACGCCCCTGGGTGTTGCAGCGGATCACCGCCCGCCGGCGGGCGTTCTCGCGGTTCACCTGGTTCGGCCCGCCGGCCGCCTCCGGCAGGTCGGCCAGATCCTTCAGCCGGACCTGCCCTTTCCCGTCCGGCAGGTCCACCCGCAGTTCCCCGAGCCGGGCGTAGTCCGTCCGCTGGGCCGCGGCCAGCTTCACCACGAGGTCGAACCGCCGCTCCCCTTCCAGCACCTGCGACATCACCTCGCCGCGCAGGGCCGTCTCCACCACCTGCGCCACGTAGGCCCGGCTCAGCCCGTAGCGGGCCAGGTCGTCCGGGCGGAGGACGACGTGCAACTCGTCCACCGTCTCCTGCGGGTCGATCACCGGCGGGGTGAGCCCGGGCACGTCGGCGAGGGCGGCCTTCACCTGCCCGGCCAGCGTCTGGAGCCGGTCGAGGTCCTCCCCGTACACCTTGATGGCGATCTGGGCCGTCACCCCGGAGAGCATGTGGGAGATCATGTGGGCCAGCGGCTGCTCGGCCTCGAACTCCACCCCCGGCACGCCGTCACGCAGGTCGGTCAGGAGGGTCGCCAGCATCTCCTCCCGGCCGCGGCCGGCGTCGGGGTTCATCGACAGGATGTACTCGCTCCGGCTGACCGGCTCGGCGTGCTCGTCCAGCTCGGCCCGGCCGGTGCGGCGGACGAAGTGGCGGACCGGGCCGTCCGGGTTCTGCGGGGTCTGGAGGAGCGGCCGGAGGCGGTCGTCGACCAGCGCCGCCGCGTCGTTCGACGCCTTCAGGGACGACCCGGCCGGGAGGGTGACGTTGATCTGCACCGACCCCTCGTCGAACTTCGGCAGGAAGTCGGCCCCGATCCCGGCCAGCCGGTACCCGGCGTAGCCGACGGCGGCCCAGGTGAGGACGAGCAGCACGCCGGCCCGCCGCATGCTGAACCGGATCAGGAACCCCGCCCCCCACTTGAGCCCGCGGAGGAGGGGGCCGTCGCCGGCGTGCCCGCCGCCGGCCCCGGTCCGCCCGAGCAGGTAGTACGACAGCACCGGGGTCACGGTCAGCGACACCAGCAGGGACGCGAGGATCGACACGATGTACGCGACCCCGAGGGGGACGAACAGCCGGCCCTCGACCCCGGACAGCGCGAACAGCGGCAGGAACGCCAGCACCACCACCGCCGTCCCGAACACCACCGCCGACCGCACCTCCCGGCTGGCCTCGTACACCACCGCGAGGGCCGGGAGCGGCTCGGGGCTGGCCGCGTTCTCGCGGAGCCGGCGGTAGATGTTCTCCACGTCCACGATCGCGTCGTCCACCAACTCGCCCATCGCCACCGCGACCCCGCCCAGGGTCATCACGTTCACCGTCAGCTCGGTCCCGGTCAGCGCCCCGACCAGCCGGAACACCAGGGCGGTGACCGCCAGCGACAGCGGGATGGCGGTGAGCGTGATGAACGTGGTGCGGACGTTGAGGAGGAACAGGAACAGCACCACGACCACCAGCCCCGCCCCGATGGCGAGCGCCTCCCCGACGTAGTAGATGCCGCGGTCGATGAAGTCCCTCAGCTGGAACAGGTCGGCGCGGACGACGTAGTCGGCGGTCAGCCCGGCCTCGACCTCCCGGGCGGCCGCCGCCGCCCGGGCGGTGACCGCCCGGGTGTCGGCGTGCGGCTGGCGGACGACGGTGACGACGACCGCGTCCGCGCCGTCCACCCCGGCCTCGCCGCGCTTGGGGGCCGGCCCCTCGGCCACCGCGGCGACGTGCCCGAGCAGCACCGGCCGATCCTTCCCGGCCTTCACCGGCACGCGGCGGAGGTCGGCCAGCACCGCAGCCGGGTCGGGGCCGAGCCGGCCGATCACCCGTACCGGCCGCTCGACCTGACCCTCCTCGGTGAACCCGCCGGTGGCGTTCAGGTTGTTCTCGCGCACGGCCCGGTCCACGTCGGCCAGGCTCACCCCGAGGTCGAGAAGCCGGTCCGGGTTCACCAGCACTTGATACTGCTTCCGATCGCCCCCGATGACGATCACCTCGGCCACCCCGGGCTCGCGGAGGAGCCGCGGCCGGACCACCCAGTCGGCGACCGTCCGCAGGTCCATCCTCAGCTGTTCGGGCGTGCGGAAGCTGACCGTCTGCTCGGGCAGGGACGCGGGGTGGAGGACGAAGGACGAAGGCGGAAGCCGGTCCGCCGGGCGCAACTGCGGCACCTTTACCCACGTGGCGGGGTCGTGGCGGTCCACCACCCGCCAGAGCGTGACCGACTCCGGCGCCGGGGCGTCCCCTTCCCTATTGCCCAACTCGGCCATGAGGCCAGTCCGGCCGACCGGCGCGAGCAGCCCCCCGCCCGGCCCCGGCTGGCGGACCAGGCCGAGGTGGATGATCTGCCCCATCACCGAACTCGGCGGCGTCATCAGCGGGCGGATGCCGGGCGGGAGGGCGCCGGCGACGCTGGTCAGCCGTTCCTGCACGATCTGCCGGGCGTAGCGGCCCTCCGTCTCCCACCCGAACTCGACGAAGGTGACGGCCAGCCCCTGGCTCGACTGGCTGCGCACGGCCTGCACCCCGGGGGCGCCGAGCAGGGCCGTCTCGACCGGCCGGGCGACCAGCGTCTCGACCTCCTCCGGCGACAGCCCGGGGCACTCGGTGAGCATGGCCACCCGCGGCCGGTCCAGGTCCGGGAACACGTCCACGGGGAGGGTGGTGACCAGGTAGCTGCCGTACCCCATCGCCGTCACGGCGAGGAGCAGGACGAGCGGCCGGTGGCGGAGGGCGAGCCGGATGACGGTGTTGAACATCGCGCCTTGGGGGGGACGGGGTGTCGGGGGCGTCAGTGCGCGCCCATGTGGACGCTCCCGTCCGCGTGGATGTGGAAGCCCGGCGGGACCGCCCCGCTCCCGGCCTTCAGCATCCGGTTCAGCTGAGCCGCGCCGGCGAGGGCGACGTGGACCCCGGCCGGCACGCTCCCGTCGTTGGCCACCACCGCGGACTCCCGGTCCAGGTGGAGCAGATGCACCGGCTTGCGGTCGAAGGCGTCGCCGGTCCGGCGAAAGACGAAGGCGTCGGCCCCCTCCCGGACGACCGCGGCGGCCGGCAGCACGAACACCCCGTCCAGCTTCTCGGCCCGCACCAGTACCCGCACCCGCTGCCCCGGCCGGAACCGCCACAACACACGCACCGTGCCGTCCCGCTCGACGGTCTTGGAGGGGTTGTCGAGCGGCAGGAGGAACCGGAACGTGCGCGACTCGGGGTCGAAGGTGTTGGCGAGGTAGGATACCGGGAACTCCCGAGGCGTCGGGGGCCAGTCGGGGGTATCCGCCTCACCGAAGTCGACGGCCACGGGCCACCCCTCCCGCACCGCCCGCTCCAGAAGTGGAGCCTCGTCGGCGAACGCCCGCCCCTCGACGGCCAGCCGGCGGTGGTCGGCGAGGAGGCAGAGCGTCTGCCCCGCGTCGACCTGCTGGCCGAGCTCGACCCGGAGTTCCTGCACCTCGACCCCCGGGCCGGGCGTGCCCTCCGCCGGCACGAACAGGCGGGTCGGGACCGGGACGGTCAGTTCGGTCAGGAACATCCCGCCGGCCGCGGCGTCCACCTGGGCGGGGGTGAGTCCGCGGGTCAGGAGGGCGTGGCGGTAGGCCCGGGCGGCGGCCTCCAGCCGGGCCAGCTGATTCTCGACCTCGGTGATCCGGCCGGCCGGGACCGACTCGGACGCCGCGAGGAGTTTCAGCTGGGCCTTGGCGAGGCCGATGTCCTGGGCGGCCTTGTAGAGGTCGGCCTGGGCCTGGTGGAGCGACTCGCTGAGGAGCTTGAGGGTGAACAGCACCTCGCCGGGCCGGACCGTGTCCCCGGCGAGCCGGTGGATGCGGGTGACCACCCCGGTCGCCGGGGCGACGACCCCGCGGTCGCTGAACCCCGGCCGGTCGATCACCATGCCGGGGATCGACACCGTCTTCCAGAACGTCTCCGCCTTGAGCGCCCGGCTGGTCAACCGGAGGTTCTTCTGGGCCTGCTCGGACAGGACGACCCGGTCGCCCGCCGCGACGTTGGCGGGGGGCGTCTCCGGGTGGGCCGACTCGGGCGGGGCCGTCGGAAGCACGACGGGGAGCCAGCGGTCGCGGGTGACGTACCCCGCGGCCGCCGCGCCGGCGACGGCGGCCCAGACGGCCGCAGTCACGAGCCACCGGCGGAGGCGGCCCGGCGGCGGGGCCGGGCGCGGCTCGGCGGGGGCGAGAACGGATTCACTCATCCCGGGGCTCCTGCGGGGCGCACGGGTCCGGCGTGGGTGGGGTCGGGAGGCGCGGAAATGGGGGCTGGCTAGCAGACGAGCGCGCAGTGGTGCAAGAAGAGTGGCAGACCGGAGGGCCGGGGACGTGGAGTCGAGGAAGCCGATGCCCGGGCGGCTGGTGTGGCGGGGGCAGGTAAGTCGAGCGTTGCGGCCGGCGGGAAGGCGAACAGGTCGGGAGTCGGGTCGGTTCCCGGGACTTCGTCCGTGCCGGTGACGACCGCGGCCGGGCAGCCGGGGTGGTGGTCGTCACCGGCGGGGGCCGGGGTCGCGGGAGCCGGTGGGTCGGAAGGGGGTTGGGCGTGGTGGTGCCGGCAGCCGGCGTGCGGCCCGGCCGGGGGCTGGGCCGGCTTGACGGACCGGGGGGCCGGGGGGGCGTGGTCGCCGGCCGCGCAAAGGCACACCCCCGGCGGGCCGAGGAGCGGCACGCAGGCGAGTAGCATCAGGATGCGGACCGGAACAGCCAACGGAGCCTCCCGCGCGACCACGAGCATACGGTATCCGCCACCCGGGCCGGGGTCAATTCGTCCGCGGTATGACCGCGTTTCATCGCGCCCCGGTCCGATACGCCGTCGGGTTGGCCCGTCCCGCACCCGGGCGTTGTCCCGGACGGCGTCGGCGGCCCAGAGGTTCGACCGCCTCAGAGCGTAATGATGGCCGAGCTCCACGTCAGCCCGCCGCCGAAGGCGACGAGGAGGACGGTGTCGCCGGGCTTGCACCGGCCGCCCCGCACTGCCTCGTCGAGCGCGATCGGCACGCTCGCCGCCGACGTGTTCCCGTAGCGGTCGAGGTTCACCATCACCTTCGACGTCGGGAACCCGGTCGCCTCCAGCGCCGCGTCGATGATCCGCTGGTTCACCTGATGCGGGATGAGCGCATCGAACCCGGCGATGCCCAGCTCGCGGGCGTCGGCCTCGGCCTGCTCGATCAGTTCGATCATCCGCGTGACGGCGAACCGGAACACCTCCCGGCCGGCGATCCGGACGTAATCCAGCGGCGGCCCGCCCGGGTCGGCGGGCGGCGGCGTCACCCGGCTCGGCACCTCGATCAGCCCGCGGCGGCTGCCGTCCGAGTAGAGTCGGACGGAGCGCACGCCGGTGGTCCGGACCGGCGAGGCCGACAGGACGATGGCCCCGGCGCCGTCGCCGAACAGGATGCACGAGTTGCGGTCGGCGAGGTCGAGCGCCCGGCTGAGCACCTCGCTCCCGACGACGAGGGCGTGGCGGGCGGCGCCGGTCTTCACGTACTGGGTGGCGACGGACAGGGCGTAGAGGAAGCCGGAGCAGGCGGCGGACACGTCGAAAGCGGGGACGGGGCGGCACCCGAGGGCCGCCTGGACGAGACACCCGACCGACGGGCACATGGCGTCCGGGGTGACGGTGCCGCAGACGACGAGGTCGAGGTCGGCGGGGCCGAGGCCGGCGGCGGCGAGGGCGTGGCGGGCGGCGGCGGTGCCGAGGGAGGCGGCGGTCTCGCCGGGGCCGGCGAAGCGGCGCTCGCGGATGCCGGTGCGGGTGCGGATCCACTCGTCGGACGTGTCGAGGTGGTAGCGGTCGGTGAACTCGGAGTTGGGGACGATCCGGGCCGGGAGGGCGCTCCCGGTCCCGCGGACGGCGACTCCGTTCAGCTGACTCATTCGGCGGGCACCGCGGGCGGCGGGCGGGAGGTTAACGGATACGGATACGGATACGACCCGGCCCCGCCACCCCGCGGGTTGGCCCCCGCCCCGCCGCCCGGTATCATCGGTACATCCCCGGAGGAGCCGATGGCTGACGAGACCCCCACCGACCCGTGGTACCGTGGCGGGCTGCGGTTCACCTGTACGCAGTGCGGGACGTGCTGCACCGGCGAGCCCGGGTTCGTCTGGGTGGGCGACGACGACCTCGCCGCGCTGGCCGCCTTCCTCGGCGAGTCGGTCGAACTGGTGAAGGCGGTGTACACCCGCAAGGCCCGGGGCAAGCGCACCCTCCGCGAGAAGGACGGCGGCGACTGCGTGTTCTTCGAGACCGGCAAGGGCTGCACCGTCTACCCCGCCCGCCCGCCGCAGTGCCGGACGTGGCCGTTCTGGGAGAGCAACGTCGAGACCCCGGAGGCGTGGGCGCACACCACCCGCATCTGCCCCGGGTCCGGGGAGGGGGAACTCATCCCCGTCGAGGAGATCACCCGCCGCGTCCGCGTCATCAGGCTGTGAGGCCGCGGCTCTGTTGAATCCACCGGGCGGGTCGTGAGCTCAACTGGGGCATGAAGACCCCGACCCCGATGATCACGTCCCCGCGGGCCGTCGCCCGGGAGTCGGATCCTACGGATGGTGCATCGGTTGCTGTCGAGTCACCGGCCGGACGAGGAGGGTGGTCCGGGCTACGACCGGCCGACTGACACGGACCGCCGAGTGCCACGGCACGTGCGGGTTGTCATCGCGCAACGAACGCGAACTGGCTGAGCCGGACAACGCATCCTCTTCGACACCGCCCGCCCCTACCGTTCACGCGCACTTCCGGCCGACTCCACACGTCAATCGGGTGGACCCACCATTCGGTTTCTCCGCGCGGACTTCGACGGTTCGCGGGCCGTTCAGCCGTGACAGCGCCACCCGCTACTGCGAGCAGTTTTGGTGAACCATTTCTGGCCTTACTTCGCATACACCTTGACGCCACACCATTTGGTATTACAAAATAAAATCACAGATTCGTCGATTCTACCGCTACCAGCAACCCCTAGCTCGTTCCTCTAAGAGGACCGGCATGACCCCGCGACCCCCTACTCGCCCCCGTCACGGCTTCACGCTCGTCGAGCTTCTCGTCGTGGTCGCCATCATCGCCATCCGGATCGGGCAGTTTCTGCCCGGCGGGCAGAAGGTCCGCGAGGCCGCCGCCCGGGTGAGCGACCAGAACAACCTCAAGCAACTGTCCCTCGCCGCCCACAACTTCCACCGTGCGAACGAGCGGCGGCCCGGCTACCAACCGGCTTCGTCCGGGTCGTCGGTCACGTCTTATGGGCACTCGGTCCGCGCCTTCCTCCTGCCGCACATCGAGCCGGAGCCGCCGGGCCGGATGCTCGCCCCGAACACCCAGCAACTGTTCTTCGGCTCGGCCCCGTTCGGCGCGCTGGACCCGGCCCTCGCCGCCACCCTCGGCGGGCGGGTGGGCAACACCATCCCGTCCCCGGATGAAGCTGGACCTCGCGGCGTCGGCCAATACGCCCGGCCTCGTCCACTGCGTCGGCCTCAAGGCCGGCGACGAGCGGGCCGCCCGCTCGTCGCCGGCACCGAACTCATCTGCGCCCGCGACACCACCCCCACCAAACGCCCGTGAGAAGCGCCACCATGACGAACCTGATCCGCCGATCCCTTTTCCTCTCGCTGGCGGCGGTCCTGCCCGCCGGCGTGACCGCCTGCAACAGGCCCAACGCGGCCGACCCGGACGAGCAGACTTCGGACGAAAAGCCGAAGAATCGCCCGCTCGCCCGGCTGTTCGTGCAGGACTTGAAGACCAGTTCGCTGAGGTGGGCCGACGTGCGGGTGGGTGAGAAGGACGAGTTCACCCTCGACCCACTCGCCGGCGTAGACGGGTTCAAGGTTCTCGACCCGGCGAAGCAGAAGCTCGTCCAGATGGGCGAGAGCGGCGGGCTGGTGTGCGTCGGCGTCCGCGACGACGCGGACGGGGCGTTCGAGAGCGGGTGGGTGCTGGTGCGGTCGGGCGTCGGCTACACCGATCACGGCGACCACGGCCACTGGACGTTCAAGAAGAAGCCGACCGTCGCCGACAGCCGGCTCGACAAGAAGCAGGGGAACCCGGCCCACCTGTACCGGTACGACGGGCGGTTCTTCCTCGCCAACGACAAGCTTAACGGCTACACCCGGATCGACCCGGCCAAGTACGACGGGGCCGACAAGGACACGCCCCGGTTCCTCGCCGGCGGCGGCGGCCACATCACCCTGGCCGTCGTGGGCGACGGGGTGGGGTACTCGTGCTGGATCGACGGCGGCGGGCCGAACAAGGGCCGCGTCGACGTCACCCCGGTCGGGCCGGGCGGCGGGGGCACGCCGGCGTACTCGTTCCACCTGCCGACTGGCGGCATCCACGGGGCGACCGCCAACTCGGGCAAGGTGTTCTTCGCCCCGGCGGCCGGCATCTGCTGGGTGGAGGCCGACCCCGGCCTGAAGCGGAAGGCGGAGCCGGTATCGGTCCACCACATCCCGCTCGGGGCGGACGGGGAGACGCCCCGCCGGACCGGGGCGTTCGCCAACCACGGCCGCCACGTCCTGTTCGTCACCGGGAAGGAGGCGGCCAGCACCCTCGTCCTGATCGACGCCCGGCAGCCCGAGCCGAAGCCGGTGACCGTCCCGCTCGCGGTCAAGAAGGGCACCCGGGCGGTGACCCCGGCCGTGGCGGTGGCGCCGGACGGGACGGCATATGCGTTCGTCTTCCACGACCGCCTGAAGGACGCGGCGGCCGAGGACGCCCTGGAGGTCGTCCAGCTGGACCCGAACGGCGACGGCGACTGCTCGGACGCGAAGGTGGTCAAGACCCTGAAGGTCGGCAGGAGCGCGGTGGACGGGCACTACGGCCACCACGACTTGGCATTCGACGCCGGGGGCGAGTTCGGGTTCTTCACCAACCCCGGCGACGGCACGGTGTCCGCGCTGTCGCTGCGGACGCTTGATGTGGTCGCCACCTTTACCGTCGGCGGTACGCCTTCGGCGCTGGTGGCGTGCGGCGGCCGCGAGACGACCGACTGACACCGAACCGCGTTGATCCGTCACACCTGGGTGGGGGATTGGCCCCCGGGGGTGATAACGATTGTCACCCCGGCCGCCTCCCGACGGAACACCATCAGACGGCCTGCCGACCCCGGGTTCCGAACGAATCGGGCCGGCCCGGGCGCCGTCGAGAAGACCCGGTGGTCTTCCACCGCCCACCGACGCGCGCCCCGGAACGGCAACCGGCCGAGCCGCGGCGGCCGCCAGTCCGGGAGGCTCCGGCGAACGGGACGGTCCCGACCCGGGCGGCCCTGATACCCCCGTTAGGGAATGCGGTGCGGCCGGCCGAGAACCCGGCGGCGGTGAAAGGGGCGGTCGGGGCCACCGGGCCGTCGTACTCGGGTGATGACGGGCCCATGCAACTTGGGATGGGGACCGGTGACGGCTTCGATTCATCGTTCCGCCGCGGCCCGGCCGACTGCTATGATGGGGGAAACCAACCGGCCGGGGGTGGGCGATGGCGGTCGTGGTCCGGTGTACCGGGTGTGACGGGTTGGCCCGGGTGGGGCCGGAGGCGGTCGGGCTTCTGGTGGTCTGCCCGCGCTGCGGCGACCCCTTCCTGGCCGACCCCGTCCCTGAGCCCGCCGCTCCCGTCCTTTCGCCACCGGCCCCGCCACCGCCGCGGCCGTCGCGGGCCGAGCCGGTAGCCCCGCCGCGGCCCCGGCCGCGCCGCCGGCCCCCCGAACCGCCCCCCGAGGAGGTCCACGACCACCCGCCCCCGTCCGCCGGCGGCGTGCCGTTCTCGGTCATCATCGGGCTCGCTCTGCTCCCCCTCTCGATCCCCCTGCTCTGGCTGATCGGCCCGGTCGCGGTCGGGCACACCCCGGCCCTCACCCTCGCCACGCCGGTCTCCCTGGCGGTGTCGGCCGCGGTCCTGTGCCTGGCCGTGGCCTACACGGTGGACTGGGCGCCGGTCACCCGGATCAAGGGCGTCCTCACCCTGGTCGGGCTGGCGTACTTCGCCGGGCTGAGCCTGTACTTCCTGAAGCAGGAGGCGGCCGAGTGGGCGCAGCAGCGGCTCGGGGCCGACCAGGAGTGGCACGAGTTCACGCCGCCCGGCGGTGGGTACGAGGTGCGCCTCCCCGGCGAGCCGACCCCCACCCCGGCGGGGCCGGTGCCCGCCCTGAAGCTGACCTACTTCCGCGCGTCGGTGAAAGAGTTCGGTCGGTCGGTGGTGTTCACCGTCGGGGCCGGTCCCGACCACGACCGGGATGCCGCGGACGGGGAGTGGTTCACCGCGGTCGAGCAGTCCCTACGGGACGCCGGCCCCGGGGGGGTCATGCTCCCCGGGCGGGCGCTCACCGACGCGGTCCGGCTCCCCAACCGGGAGTGGGAGGCGAAACTGCGGAAGGGGGCCGAGACCCGGCTGGTCCGGGTGTACCGCGACCGGGCCAACGGCCGGGTGTATCTCCTGTCCGCCGAAGGCCCGCGCCTCGACGCCGCGGACGACGAAGCCCGGCAGTTCTTCGGGTCGTTCGCCGTCGTCGGCGGAAAGAAGTAGCCGGGCCGCCTACTTCTTCTTGGCCGGCGGCGGGGTCGAGCCGGACCGGCGCCCCGGCCGCCGGCACCTCCAGCCCCGCACTCCAGAGGACGCCGTTCACCACCAGCCGGCGGTAGCCCTTCTCGGCGAAACTGGCGTGGAGGTGGGCGCCGGTGAAGGTGAACGAACGCCCCTTCCCGCCGGGGCGTTCGAACGCTTACGCCACGACCGCCTCGCTCGCTGCCTTCTCCTTCGGGGCAATGGCTTTACTGGTGGCACAGGTTGTCGAGTCGAATGACGTACCACAGCACCCCGAGGTGGTTCCTCTCGCACGTGGAGAACGAGAGGGTCTTCCACACGAACCGGGCACACCGCGGGGGGAGCCCGAACCGCTCGACGTGGGCAGTGAGCCCGGGTCCGTGGCCGAGTTGCTCGTCGGGTCAGAGTAGGACCGTGCCACCGCTCAAGCCTCTACCCAGCCCGGTAGCACCCCGCCGGCCTACCAGCGCTACTTGGTGTTCGATTCGAGCTTCCTGGGCGGCGTGTTCGTGGGCTGACCGCAGCCGGCGTCGGGGCGGGTGGGGGCTCGCCCGGAACGCCGACTCGCTTTGGGTGACCAGCTTCCACCTCACGGGCCGGTCACCCCGCACCAGCCAAGGCCGGTCGTCGTACTCGACGACCGTACCGCGCCGGACGTCGTGGAGGGCGATGGTCGGCGTTCGGCGGTCGCTTCCCGGCCGGGACACGCCGCCCCGGTCGGGCCGTGTGTCCCGACCCTTCCCCGACACGACGGCTCCGCACGAGGTCCGAGGTGGCGGGACGGCCCGGCCGCGGGGTGGTCCGATCAGCCCGGCTTCGCCAAGTCGAGGAACGCGACCGCTGACGGGTTGCCGACGGGGGTGTAGTGGCCGGTGAAGGCCAGGCCGCCGGTCTGGCGATCGACGCGGAAGACGGCCACGTTGTCGCCGCGCTGGTTGCAGCAGTAGAGGAAGCGGCCGGTCGGGTCGAAGGTGAAGCTCCGCGGGTAGTTCCCGCGCGTCCACTCCTCCCCGACGTAGGTCAGGGTGCCGGTCGGGGCGACGGAGAAGATGCCGATGCTGTCGTGGAGCCGGTTGCCGGCGTAGACGAAGCGGCCGTCGGCCGACACCAGGATCTCGGAGCAGAAGTTACTGCCGGCGAACCCGGGCGGCAGGGTCGAGATCGTCTGCCGGGCGGTCAACCGGCCCGTCGCCGCCTCGTAGTCGAACAGCACGACGGTCGAGCCCTCCTCCTGCACGGAGTAGAGCCAGCGGCCGTTGGGGTGGAAGTGGAAGTGCCGGGGGCCGTCCCCGGGCGGCAGTGTGACGGCGGGGTGGTCGGCTGGCGTGAGTATGCCCTTCTCCGCGTCGAACTTCCAGACGAAGATCTTGTCCAACCCCAGATCGACGTGGAGCACGAACCGCCCGGCCGGGTCGGCCTGGATCTGGTGCGCGTGCGTCCGGTCGTGGCCGCTGAAGGCGAAGCTGCCCGGTGGGGCGTTGGTCGCCTTGGTGGGGCCGACCTTGCCGTCGTCGGTCTTGACGTCGGCGGCGGGGCCGAGCCGGCCGTCGGGGAGGACCGGCAGGACCGCGACGGAGCCCCCGAAGTAGTTGGCCACCAGAAGGAACCGCCCGGACGGGTGGAGGCTCACGTAGGTGGGGCCGGCGCCGCCGGACCGCACGGTGTTGAGCAGAGTCAGCTTCCCGTCGGCCCGATCCACGGTGAAGGCGCTGACCGTCCCCTCCCGGCTGTCGCCCACCCGGTCTGTCTCGTTGGCGGAGTACAGCCGGGTGCCGGCGGCGTTCAGGGCCAGGTGGCTCGGGCTCGTGCCCATCTCGTGGACGCCGGCGGCCGTCAGCGCCCCGGTGGTCCGGTTGACCTGGAAGATGTGGATGCCGCGGCCGTTGCCGGGCGGCAGGTCCACCTGGGTCGGCAACACATCGCGGAGCGGGGAGCTGAACGTCCCGACGTAGGCGAGGAGTGGGCCAGCGACCCCCGGTTGCTGCGCCTGGAGCGCCCCGCGAAGGAGGGGCGCGGCCCCGGCCGTCGCCACCGAGGTCTTGAGGAAGGATCGCCGGGAGTTGTCGGCCGGGTGCATCAGTAGCCTGTCAGGTTGGGGCAGGTGCGACACAGCTGAGACGCGGAGAAGGCGGAGTGCGAACTACGCCGCGGGCCGCCCGGGGTTGCACCCCGGGCTACCGGCCGACGCCCTCCCGGGCTAAGAACACCGGCGTACGCTCGTCGTGCCCGCGGGGAGGCGTCCGGTGCCGCAGTCCTTCACGTGCCTGCACTACCACCTGGTGTTTGCCACCCGGTTGCGGGAGCCGGCCATCACGCCCGAGATCGGACCGCGGTTGTGGGACTTCCTCGGCGGGATGGTTCGTATGCTCGGCGGTATCCCGCTCGCGGTCGGCGGGATAGCGGACCACGTGCATCTGCTCGTGACGCTCCGACAGCAGCCGGCGTTGGCCGACGTGATGCGGGAACTCAAGGCCCGGTCGTCGGGGTGGGTTCACGAGACGTTTCCGGCCACGGGCCGGGTCTGGTGGCAGGCCGGGTACGGGGCGTTCACCGTCAGCCATTCGGGGATCGGTGCCGTCCGCGACTACATCCACAACCAGGACCACCACCACCGCACCCGTGGCTTCGAGGACGAGTTCCGCCACTTGCTGCGGAAGCACGAAATCGGCTACGACGAGGACGGGCTTTGGGAATGAGGCGGTCCGCAAATCCGCCCGACGGCTCGGGGCTTGGAGCCCGGGAGGGCGACGGCGGGTAGCCCGGGGTGAAACCCCGGGCGGCTTCGGACCACCCGAACGCCACTCACGACAGGTTCGGCAGCGCCCCGGTGCCGTCGCCGAGGGCGTCCACGCGGACGCTCAGCCGGTTGAGCAGGCCGATCCACAGGTTGTTCAGCGGCGTCTCCCGGGCGTAGCGGACGTGGCGGCCCGGCTTCAGCGTCCCGCAGCCGCCGCCGGCCAGCACCAGCGGCAGGTTGTCGTGGTTGTGGGCGTCGCCGTCGCTGTTGCCGCTGCCGTAGGCCACCATGCAGTGGTCCAGCAGCGTCCCGTCTCCTTCGCGGATGCCCTTCAGCTTGGTGAGGAAGTACGCCAGCTGGGTGGTGTGGAACGTGTTGATGTCGCGGAGCTTTTCCTTCTTCTTGGCGTCGTTGCCGTGGTGCGACAGGTCGTGGTGCCCCTCGGTGACGCCCGCGAACGGGTACGGCCGGTTGCTCCCCTCGTTGGCCAGCACGCACGTCACCACCCGCGTCACGTCGGCCTGGAAGGCCAGCGCGATCAGGTCGTACGTGAGCCGGATGTGGTCCGGGTAGCTGGCCGGGATGCCGGTCGGCACCGGCACGTCCGGCGTCCGCACCGGCGGCAACGACTGCGCACGCTGGATACGCTGCTCCACGTCGCGGACGGCCGACAGGTACTCGTCCAGCTTGCGGCGGTCGCCCGCGCCGAGCTGCGTGGTGAGTTCGCGGGAGTCGTCGCGGACGAAGTCCAGCACGCTCCGCCGGCGGGCGTCCTGGCGCACCCGCACGTTGTCCGGGGTCGTCGAGAAGAGGCGCTCGAACACGAGCTTCGGGTTCACCTCCTTCGGCAGCGGCTGCGTGGCCGACCGCCACGACATCGTGGACGAGTACACGCACGAGTAGCCGCTGTCGCAGTTGCCGGCCATCGCCCCGGCCTCGCAGCCGAGTTCGAGCGACGGCAGCCGGGTCTGGTCGGCGAGGCGGGCGGCCGCCACCTGGTCCACGCTCACGCCGGCGCGGATGTCGGTGCCGTCGGTCTTGCGCGGCTGGCAGCCGGTGAGGAAGGCTCCGAGCGCCCGGGCGTGGTCGCCGCCGCCGTCGCCGTGCGGGCGGGCCTTGTCGGCGGTCAGCCCGGTGAGGACGAGGAGGTCACTTTTCACCGGCGCCAGCGGCCGGAGGGTGTGCGGCAGTTCGTAGTCGGCGCCGTCCTTCGCCGGCGTCCAGTCGGCCATGTTCTTGCCGTTCGGCACGTACAGGACGCACATCCGGTTCGGTGCCGGGTTGCGGGTCTCCTGTCCCGTAGCCCACGCCGTCTGCGGCCCCATCGCCTCCAGCCAGGGGAGGCCGATGGACACGCCGAGCCCCTTCAGGGCCGTCCGTCTGTTGATCGTCGGGCGCTTCACGGAGTGGTCCTTCCTCGGCGGAGGCGGAACGGGTCGGAGGTCACGATCTCGGTCACAAGGGCCGAAAACTTGTAGTCGGACTTGGCGGCACCGGCGGTGATCCGGTCCACCGCCCGCTTGTCGTAGTACTCGAGGCCGCGGCCGAGGGCGTAGGTCAACAGCTTCTCGGCCAGGCAGCGGGTGAACTGGTCCTTCTTGCCGACCAGGATCTTCTTCAGCTCCGCCGGGCCGGCGAACTTCAGCCCGCCGGGGAGCTCGCCGGCCGGGTCGATCGGGAAGGCGCCGTCCTTGGTGCGGAAGGCGCCGACGGCGTCGAAGTTTTCCAGCCCGAAGCCGAGCGGGTCCATCTTGGCGTGGCAGTTGGCGCAGGCGGGGTTCTTGCGGTGTTCCTCCATCCGCGCCCGCAGCGACCCGGCCGACAGCGGCTTGCCGTCCTTCTCCAGCTCGGGCACGTTCGGCGGCGGCGGGGGCGGCGGGGCGCCGAGCAGTTGTTCCAGCACCCACCGGCCGCGCTTGACCGGGCTGGTGCGGGTCGGGTTCGACGTGACCGTCAGCACGCTGGCCTGCGTCAGCACCCCGCCCCGGCCGGTGCCGGCCAGCTCGACGCGGACGAAGTCGTTGCCGGAGGGCCGCCGGCCGCCCTTCGCGCCGGCGTTGTTGAGGCCGTACAGCCGGGCGAGGTCGGCGTTCACGTAGGTGTAGTCGGCGTCGAGGACGTCGAGGACGCTGCGGTCCCGGCGGAAGACCTCGCCGAGGAACAGCTTGGTCTCCTGGAGCATCGCCGCGCGGAGCCGGTCGTTGAACTGCGGGAACAGCTTGGCGTCCGGCTGGGCGTTCTTGAGCGGTTGCAGCTGAAGCCACTGCATGGCGAACGACTCGACCAGCGTGTCCGCCTTCGGGTCGGCCAGCATCCGCTTCACCTGCTGCGGCAGCTGGGCCGTGAGTTGGCCCTTCGCGGCGAGGCCGGTGAGTTCGTCATCGGGCATGGTCGCCCACAGGAAGTAGCTCAGCCGGGACGCCAGCTGGTACTCGCCGACCGGGCGGGCCTCCGGGCCGTCGGGGCGATTGTCGAGCTCAACGCGGAACAGGAACTTGGGCGACACCAGCACCGCCGTCATGGCGAACTGCACCCCGGCCTCCCACGACTCGCCGGCCGCGGTGCGCGACTCGGCGAGCTTCGTCAGCCGGGCGAGTTCGTCCGGCGTCACCGGCCGGCGGTACGCCCTGCTGGCGAAGCGGGACAGGACTTCCTTCGTGCGCTCGGCGGCGGGCTTCGAGGCGTCGCAGGCGAGGAGCCGGCGGTGGGTGGCGGGGCGGGTGTCGAGCGGGCCTTGCAGGTAGAGGTTCTGCACGTAGAGGGTGGGTGCGGGTTCGCCCTCCTTCGGCTTCACGAGCGCCACGGCCATCCGCTTAACGCCGAGCCCGGTCGGCACCTTCGCCTCGACGACCTGTGGGGCTTTCTCGGTGCCGGTCTTCACCTCGACCGTCTTGAGGACCACGAAGGGGCGGAGCCCCTTCACCGCCGCGCCGCTCAGCTGGTCGACCTCGGCGTCGGTGGCGACGCCGGGGGCGGTCTTGTCGCACACCGCGAGGACGGCGACGCGGACCGGCTCCTTCCCCGCCGTCTCGGCCCGGACGCGGGCGCGGAAGACGTACTCCCCGTCGGCCGGCACCTGATAAGCGGTGTGGACCGGGCCGGTCTCGATGGCGTCGCCGCCCTTCCCGGACACGACCCGCCAGTTGTTCTGGAGCGGCACCTTCGGCCCGGCCGGCTCAAGGTGCTGCCCGCCCACCCACCGCTCCGGCGACTTGGCCGGGGTGACGGCGACGGCCCGGTCCATGACGCTCTCGGCCGCCGCGAGGTAGCGTTCGAGCAGGACGGGCGGGAGGGTGAGGACGTCGCCGATGTTGTCGAACCCGTGGCCGACGTCGTCCGAGGGGAAGTCGTCGGCCGGGGTGAAGTCGACGCCGACAAGGTCGCGGATGGTGTTGTTGTACTCCAGCCGGTTGAGCCGCCGCATGGTGACCCGGCCGGGGTCGAGCGGTGCGGTGCGGTCGTGGTGGTCGAAGAGGTCGCCGACGGTCTTCAGGAAGGCGTCCGACTCGCCGGGGGCCGGGCGGGGCCGCGCCCCCGGGGGCATCTCGCCGGCGTGGATCACCTCCTGTACCCGCTGCCAGACCTTGCGGTCCTTCAGGATCGACTCGCCGGTGGTGTACTTGGTGAGCGAGAGGTCGGCCTTGGGGCGGGTGTCGCTGTGGCAGGACAGGCAGTGCTTCTTGAGGTACGCGGCGCCGTCGGCGGCGAACGCCTTCGCGGCCGGGGTGGCGGCGGTCGGTTGGGCCGGGCCGGGCGCAACCGTGGCGGCCACGAGGAGGGTGGCGGGCACGAACAGGCCGGTCAGCGCGAGGCGGGGTTGGGGCATGAGCGGTCCGGCGGGCGGGAACGTGCGTCAGGCGGCGGGAGTGAGGGAATCATACCCCATCCACCGCCCGAGGGCCAGCGCGAACCCGACCGCCCCGCGGCCGGGTCGCACCCGTGGTCATTCGCGTCCGGGGCCGGTTATTATGCCGCTGCCGCGGGTGTGGCGTCAGGAGCGGGCAAGCACCCGGGCGACGACTCCGGACAAGTCGGCGGGAAGGAAGGGTTTAGGGAGAACGGCGGTGGGTTCTTCGCGGTCGGCGACGACGTCCAGCTGCTCGACCTGGGTTCCGCTCATCACGATCACGCGGACCCCGGGCCGGAGGCGGCGGAGGTCGGCGAGCACCTTCCACCCGGTCGTGGTCGGGAGGTTCAGGTCGAGCACGACGACCGCGATACGGTCGGCGGCGGTCTGGAACTGGGCCAGGGCGTCCGGCCCGTCCTCGGCGGTGAGCACCTGATACCCGGCCCGCGTCAGGACCATGCGGGCGATGCTGCGGATTGCTGGTTCGTCTTCGACGACAAGAACGGTGGCTGGGGCGGGGTCCACGAAACACTCCGGGCGGTCGACGCGCGTGAAATTCTGGCATATGGACACATAAGCCGATCGTCCAGCCTCCGGATCACCGTACCCGCCCGGCCGGGGGCGTGATACTCTGTGCGGGACGCGCCCGCCGCACCCCCGGTGCCCGAATGACCGTCCGCTCCGCCGCCCGGATCACCCGCGCAGGCCAAACCGCCCCGGCCACCGTCGGCGAGCTGATCGCCCGCCTGGGCGGCATCCCGCCGGAGCGCATCCGCATGACCCCGCCCCCCGGCACCGCCACCGAAGCCGACCTGGAGGCGGCGGGGAAGCCGACGTGCGAACTCGTCGACGGCACCCTCGTGGAGAAGGCGATGGGGACCACGGAGTCCTTCCTCGGGGGGAACGTCTTCGCCCTGATTTGGCAGTACGTGCGGGCCGGGAAGCTCGGGGTGGTCCTCCCCGGCGACGGCTTCATCCGGCTGAGGGGTGGCGAGGTCCGCGCCCCCGACATCACGTTCATCCCCAAGGGCCGCCTCCCCGGCGGCAAGCTGCCCGAGGGGGGGGCGTTCTGGGCCGTCGCGCCGGGCCTCGTCGTCGAGGTGCTGAGCCCGGCGAACACCAAGGCCGAGATCGACCGGAAGGTCGCCGAGTTCTTCGCCGCCGGGTGCAAACTCGCCTGGGTCATTGACCCGCCGACCCGAACCGCGAAGGTGTACACGTCGGCGAAGCGGGCGAAGACCCTCGACGAGGCCGGCGTCCTCGACGGCGGCCGGGTGCTGCCGGGGTTCACGCTCCCGCTGGCCGACGTGTTCGCCGACCCGGTGTGACGCCGGGCCGCCGAGGAGTCACGCATGCCGTCCCCCGCGGTCGCCGCCTACCACGACCTCCTCGCCGCCGACCCGGCGCTCGCCGCGGAGTCGGCCGCCGCGCTGGCCCACGGCCAGGACGCCCGCGGGCTCGTCTACGCCCGCCGGCCGGTGTGCGGCGTCCTCCGCCCGCGCTTCTTCACCCCCGCCCAGTTCCGGCTGATCCACGACAAGGCCAGCGGGCTCCTCCCCGCCCTCCGCGCCGCCCACGCCCGGGCCGTCGCCGACCCCGCCTTCCGCCGCCAGTTCCGCCCCCGCGACTGGGAGGACGACCTCCTCGCCCTCGACCCCGGCTTCCCCGACCCCACCCCCGCCGGCCGGTTCGACGCCTTCTTCGCGTCCGAAACCGACCTCCTCTTCACCGAGTTCAACACCGAGACGACGGCCGGGGCCGGGTATTCCGACTCGCTGGCCCGGCTGTTCCAGGGGCTGCCGGCGTTCCAGGAGTTCAGCCGGCGGTTCCTGTCGTGGCCCGTCATCGACCGGGCCGGCGTGCTGCACGCCCTCACCGACTCGTACCGCAGCTGGCGCGGGAACTCCTCCGACCCGCCGCGCGTGGCCATCCTCGACTGGCGCGAGGCGCCGACGTTCGCCGAACTCGTCCTCTTCTACGACTACTTCCGGGCGATGGGCGTGGAGGCGCGCATCGTGGACCCGCGCGACTTGGAGTACGAGGGCGGCAAGCTCCGGGCCGGCGAGTTCCACGTCACGCTCGTCTACCGCCGCGTCGCGGCCGACGACCTCCTCGCCCGCGGCGGGCTGGACCACCCGCTGTTCCGCGCCGCCCGGGACCGCGCCGCCTGCGTCGTCAACCCGTTCCGCGGCCGGCTCCTCGGCAAGAAGGCGGCCGTGGCGGTGCTGAGCGACGAGCGGAACGCCGCCCTGTTCACGCCCGAGCAGCAGACCCTCATCGCCGCCCACGTCCCCTGGACGCGGGTCGTCGAGGACCGCCGCACTCGCGCCGACGGGGCCGATGTGGAGCTCGTGCCCTACGTGCTGGCGAACCGCGAAACCCTGGTGCTGCGGCCGAACGACGCCCACGGGGCGGAGGGCACCGTCCCGGGCTGGCAGGTCGACCAGCCCGCCTGGGAGGCGGCGGTGCGCAAGGCTTTAGAGGAGCCGTTCGTGGTGCAGCGGAAGGTGGGGCTGCCGCGCGAGCCCTACCCCGTGGCCGTCGGCGGCCGCGTCGAGGTCCGTGAGATGTACGTGGAGACGAGCCCGTTCGTGGCCTTCGGCGAGTTCGTCCACGGCTGCCTGACCCGCGTCGCCGCCGACGCCCCCGTCAACGTCGCCGCCGGCGGCTCGGTCGTGCCAACGTTCGTGGTCGAGCGGCGGTAACGGTCGGAGTTCAGGCCACCCGGGGCGTTGCCCCGGGCTATGGAATCCCAGCCCTTCGGGCTGAAGAGGGCTCTGGTTTTCAGGCCAACGGCCTGAGATCCGATAGCCCGGGGCAACGCCCCGGGTGGCCTACCGATCGATCGGGTCTCGTGCCTCCGTACTCTGCACTCTGAGACTCTGCACTCTGCACCCCACACTCGAAATGATCGACACCTTCGACCGCGACGGCATTCGCTTCCAGTACCCCGGGAACTGGCGGCCCGACCCCGACGCGGCGGACGAGACCGAGGGAGCCTGGACGGTCGTCCTCCAGAGCCCCGGCACGGCGTTCCTGCTCGTGTCGCTGCGGCCCGAGGCCGACACCCCCGCCGACCTCGCCGACCAGACGCTCGACGCGCTCCGGGCCGACTACCGCGAGCTCGACGCCGAGAACGTGGTCGAGACCCTCGCCGGCCGCGTCGCCGTCGGCCACGACGTCGACTTCCTCACCCTCGACACCGCCGTCGCCTGCCACACCCGCTGCCTCGACACCCCGGCCGGGCCGCTGCTCCTCATGGGGCAGACCGGCGAGTACGACCGGCCCACCGCCGACCCCGTGTTCCGGGCCGTGTTCGCGTCCCTCGCCGTCGAGGCCGACTGACCCCGGCCGCGGTCCGCTCGCCCTTCCGGTGCCCTCATGTCGTCCGACCCGTTCGCCGCCAAGCGCCAGGAGATGCGCGAGGAGTTCTTCGCCAAGCTGTTCCTCCTCGGCGGCTGGCCCGGCGGCACCGACACCTACAAGCGGACGATGTGGGCCGCCGTCCCCGACGTCGCCCTCCACCGGGCCGCCTACAGCCTCACATTCCGCAAGGGGCTCCCCGAGCCCGGCGCCGGTCCCCAGCTGGTGATGGCCGGGCACGAGGCCGTCCTCGCCCAATGGTTCTACCGCCCGCTGCGGCGTGCCGACGTCGAACTCGCCCGCCGCTGGTACGCCGACCACTCCGCCACAAAGGCTTTCCCACACGAGGTCTGGGACGCCGTCCTCGCCGCGAGCCCGGGCGACGACCTCACCCTGCCGCTGGACGTGTGGGGCTTCCCCGGCGGGCAGACGTTCCTGGCCGGGCTACCGTGCCTGTCGTTCGAGGGGCCGGGCGGGCTGGTGTCGTACCTCGAACCGGCCATGTGCCGGTACTTCGCCCCGGTGATCCAGGCGACCAAGGCCCGGCTCATGGCCGAAGCCACCCCGCGCGACGCCGAGTTCGGCCTCCGCAGTGCCCCGGTCGAGGTGTGCAACCTCATCCTGCTCCTGGCCCGCTACGTCGGCGGCGGCGGCCGGCTCACGTCCAACGACACGGCCGAGTTCCTGTACCCGGAGCTGTTCCGCTCGGTCGGCACGGTCGGCCACGAGCTGATGTGCGCGGCCCAGTCGTTCGACCGCCCGCTCGCCGAGGCCGAGTACGAGATGATGGACCGGTTCGTCTCGCGCATGGGCACGGCGTCGCTCCTGTGCGACCTCGTGGACGCCGAGACGGTGGGCCTGGAGAACGCCCTGCGGGTGATCCGCTCGCACCCCGAGACGGACCGCGTCGGGGTCCGCGTGGACAGCGGCGACATCGCCGCGCAGTGCGTGCTGTACTTCGAGCGGATCGCGGCCCTGGGCGTCCCGCCCCGGCTGATCGTGTTCGAGGACGAGGTGACGCCGGAGCAGGTGCGGCACGTGTACGCGGTGTTCCGGGAGAAGACGGGCCGGGAGCCGACGATGCTGTTCCCGGGGGCGGGCGGCTACTGGTGGAAGCTCGTCCACCGGGACACGCTGAGCGCGGCCTTCAAGCGCACGGCCACGGCCGGCCGGCCGAACATCAAGTTCTCGAACTCGCCGGGGAAGGAGAGCTTGCCGGGGACGCTCCGGGTGTACGCCCGGGGGGACGTGTTGGTGGCGGCCGACGCCTCCGAGACAATCGACGGCGACCCGCTGTTCGTGAAGCTGGTGGACGCCGGCCGGGTCGTCTACGCCGAGTCGTTCGACGCCCAGCGGGAGCGGGCGGAGCGGACGTGGGGCCGCTACACGCGCTGGGAGCCGTCGGAGCGGGTGGCAGACAGCCTGACCCGCTTCCGCGCCATGCGGACCGCCGAGGTGGCCGCGGCCCGGGACCGGCTGACGAACCCGAGCACCGCCGCCCGGTAGCGGGGTAGCCCGACGCGCCGCCCGCCCCGGGGGCGCGCGAGTTGCAGCACGAGCGACGCCGGGGCTGTCCGCCATGTCAGCCCCGCCGGGTGGAGGTCAATCATGCGTCGTCACGAGAGTAAGCTCCAGCGGGCGAACGTGGTCGCCGGGTTCGACAGCCAGGACAGTGCGGACGAGGCTCTCCTCGAACTGCGGTCCGTCGGGCTCCCGGACCGGCGGATCGGGTACTACTACCAGGCCGGTCGGGGGCGGATGGTAGATCTGCTGGCGGGGCGCCACCGGTTCGCCGCGGCCGTGATCTGGGCCGCCGTCGGCGCCGCGGCCGGGGTGGGGGTGGTGTTCCTCCTGGACCGCGCCGGGGCCGCCGGCCCCGACCGGGCCGGCCTGGCGGTCACGCTCGGCGTGTGCGGGGCGTTGCTCCTCGGAACCGCCGGGGGGATCATGGGGTTGTGGGCAGAGCGCCCGGGTGACGACATCCCGGCCGGGGACGCTACCCCGTATGTGATGAGTGTCGAGGCGGGTGGGACCGGGGGGCGGGTGTGGGAAATCCTCTGCCGCCACGGGGGACACGCCGTTCCGCACACGCCCGTCCCCGTCCAGGCCTGACCGGCCGGCAGCCCTCCTGCGCGGTCCGAACGTCGCGTGCCGGTCTGGCAGGTAGTCGTTTACGCCGACAGCGGCCGGCACGCGACAAGAGACGAATGGCGTATGACTGGCCTCCGGGCGAGCGATTCAACCACGTCGCTGGCCTTACGGACGTCGGGCCCAGAAATGCCAAACCGAGCCTCCCTCACACCACCAGCATCGCGTCCCCGTAGCTGAAGAACCGGTACTCCCGGGCCACCGCCTCGGCGTAGGCCCGCCGGAGCAGGTCCGCGCCGGCGAACGCGCCCACGAGTAATAAGAGCGTCGTCCGCGGCAGGTGGAAGTTGGTCACCAGCACATCCGCCGCGTGGAACGCGAACGGCGGGCGGATGTACAGGTTCGTCTCGCCGCGGAACGGCGCCACCGCCCCGCCGCGAGCCGCGGTTTCGAGCGTCCGCGTCGCCGTCGTGCCGACCGCCACCACCCGCCCACCGCGGGCCTTGCACGCCGCCACCGCGGCCGCCGCCGCCGCGCCCACCTCGCACCACTCGGAATGGATCGCATGCGCCGCCGGGTCGTCGCCTTTCACCGGGGCGAACGTCCCGAGGCCGACATGGAGCGTCACCCGGGTGTCACTGACCCCGCGGGCCGCGAGGCGGGCAAGCAGGTCCGGGGTGAAGTGGAGGCCGGCGGTCGGGGCGGCGACGGACCCGTCGCGGGCGGCAAACACAGTCTGGTAGCGGGCGAGGTCGTCGGCCCCGGCCCGACCCTTGCGGATGTACGGCGGGAGCGGGACGTGCCCGGACCGGGCCAGCAGGTCGGCCGGGCGGCCGGGCGGGTCCGGCTCCATCAGCCAGTGCCGGTCGGCGGTGCGGCCGCGGAGGGTTAGCCGAAGCGGCCCGGGGTCGAGCGCGAAGACCTCGCCCGGCCGGGCGAAGCCGCGGGTCTGGGCAAGGAGTTCCCACAAACCGCCGTCCGTCTCGCGGACGAACAGCCCCTCCCACTTGCCGCCGGTCGCCTCCCGCCGTCCGATCACCCGGGCCGGGATCACCCGCGTGTCATTCAGGACGAGTAGGTCGCCGGGGGCGAGCAGGTCGGGCAGGTCGCGGAAGACGCGGTGTTCGAGTTCACCCGTGGCGCGGCGGACGACCAGTAGGCGGGATTCGTCCCGCCGCCCGGCCGGGTGTTGGGCGATCAGATGATCGGGGAGGTGGTAGTCGAAGAACATGGCGGGAAGGGGCCGACTGACGACAGTCCGGGGTCACCCAATCGGATCGGCCGGCCCGGGGCGTTGCCCCGGGCTACGAGATCTCAGCCCTTCAGGCTGAAGAGGGCACATTGGTTTCAGGCCAACGGCCTGGGATTCGATAGCCCGGGGCAACGCCCCGGGCCGACCGATCCGATCGGGGCTCGATGCGGCCGCAGATTACTTGAAGTTCTTCACCCAGTCCTCGAACCCCTTGCGGTGCTTCTCGACCGTCTTCTCGGGGCCGCGGAGCCAGGCCGAGGCGGTCACCCCGTCCTTCGTCTCGAACACCACGTACAGCTGCTTGTACCCGGCCACCGGCGTGGTCTTGGCGTTCGGGTCGAACGGGCCGGCGCCGGGCGCCTTTTTGAGGAACGTCCCGCCGACCTCTTGCAGCACGCCGTCGTTCGGGCCGACCTTGACCTTCTGCTGCTTGTCCTCGACCTTGTCCTTCCCCGGGCCGGGCTGGAAGACCGCCAGCTGGCGCTTCAGGTTGGCCTCGACCCCGCCGCCGCCCTTGAACTCGAAGATCACCACCTCGGCGTCCTCGGGGTCGCCGGCGGCCTTCGGGGCGGCGAGTTGGGCCTTCCGCATGGAGCTGGACGGCGTCACTTCCTTCCACTCGGCCGGGGCGGCCGACTTCATCCCGACCCATTCCACCACGACCGCGCCGCCCGGCTGGGCCTCGGCGGTTGCGGACGGGGACTCGGCCGACGTGCAGGCGCCGGTGAGGGCGAGGAAGAGGGCGGCGGCAACGGTGCGCATGAGGGGCGGTCCTCCGGAAGGGGCGCGGGCGGGTTCCGGGGGACATTGTAGGGCAGGCCGCCGGGCGGGCATCAGAAGAAGAGGCCGGCGCTCACGACGACGCCCGGGAAGATGCCGAGCCGCGCGGGTCGGCAGGGGTCGTCGAAGTCGGGCACGAGCGGCGGCCACTCGTACCAGTGGTCCTGCGGGCCGGCGTCGGTCAGCCATGCTTCACCGTACCAGCCGGCACGGACGAGTTCGGCCGGCGTCGGAACGAGCAGCGCGGCGGGCGTCGGGCGAGCCCGCGGCGGCGGGGCGACTTCCACCCGGTCGTCCCCGTCTGCGTCGCCGTCCCCGTACTCGACGGCCGGCGGGATCGGCGTCACGTCCCCCGCCGGGGCCGGGGCCGGGGCGGGTTCCTCGTAGCCGACGGCGATCAGGATCGGGCCGGTCGGGGTGACGCCGGCCGCGGGGGTGGTCGGGGGGTCGAGGAGCGGGTCGATGTCGGCCACGTCCACCACCCGCGCCAGGGGGGCCGGTGCGGCGGGCGGGGGCGGCACCGCGGGGGGGGGGGCCGGGGTGACCGGGGCGTTCACCACCACCTCGGGGCCGGTCTGCTGCACCCCGTACCAGGCGACTACCGCCGCCGCCGCGAGCAGCACCGTCCCGCCGACCGCCCACCGAGTCATGGCCTACCTCCCCACGCCGGCTGGGCCGAACCGACCCGGGCGCGCCGGCGAAGATACCCGCGCCGCCGATGTGGACAAGGTCAACCGCGGGGCCGCCAGGGCTGCGCAGAGATCGAAGGTGGGGCGTTGAGCATGGTCACGGCGAGTTCCGGGCGGGCGTTCACCGCCCGGGTGGCGGCGACGCTCGGGTGGTTGGTCCCCCGGAGGAGGTGGACGGCCACGTTCCGGAGGGACGCCAGAGCCCGCGGGGCGTGGCCCCGGCGGACCCGAACCGGTCCTCCCGGAACGTCTCGTCCCGGACGTGGTGGAGCCCGTTCTCGATCCCCCAGTGTGCCCGGGTCAGAGCCCGCAACCGGGCGGCGCTCGCCCGGTCCCGGCCGAGGCTGGCTCGTTCGTGACCTGGACGTTCACGCCGGACCGGGCGGCGATCGCCCCCGTCTCCTCCACGCGGTACGCGGTGCCCATTGTATTGATTCTGATGAGCTTCGGCACGTCGATTCCGACGCCGAGTATGTCGTGGTACAGCGCGACCGGGCAGAACGGACGAGAGGGCATCATGGCCCGGAAGAAGAATGCGGACGGGTCGTTCACCCCGGGCATTACGATCAACGCCGACGTCTAGCACGGCGGCCTAACGGTTGCCAATGTCCAGAACGTCCAGAGCATAGCGAACGGTGCGAACCTAGGTGGGTCGTCTGGTTTTTAGGAACCCGGGCCGTCAGTACAACCTGGGAATCGGTGCGACGTCGACGGCTCAGTTCCCCATACTCGACAACGACGTGGGCAACAACTCCCCCTTGTACTCACTGACCAGTTACACGGACGTGCCGGGTGGCAGGCCGACCGTCCGCGCGTCTCTTAGCACGACAGCGCGGGTTCAGGTCACACCGGCTGGGCCTTGCTTCTGGTGCGACTTCGCGGCCTGGGCGTTACGCCGCTGGTGGTAGCCGATCACCTCGCTCGTGTGCCGGATCACGCCGGTCCCGCGCCGCCGGCGGAGCAGACCGGCGCACCTCACGTTCAACGCCCGACACACCTGCTCCTGGGTCACCCGCGGGGTTTTCCCCCGCAGCCGCTCCCCCGTCGCCCGCCACACCTGGTCCGCCAACGTCCTCCGCGGGAGGCGGAACCGCTGCCACCGGTCGGCGGCCGTCCCCGGCCGGAACCGGTCGGCCCGGACCGGCGGCCCCGGCCCGGACGGCGACGCTCACCGGCACCTCGGCCACGAACCTCTGACCGACCCGCCCGAGCACCCACAGGAACGGCACCTTCGACCCGTACCCCTCGTCGAGCACCACCCAGCCGAACCGCACCCCGCCCCGCCCGAGGCGGATCAACTGGTCGAGCGCGACCCGCCACTTCGACCGGTACCGGACGGCGTCCGGGATGCCGGCCGCCCGGCACCGGGGGCGGTCGTCGGCCCACGACTTCGGCAGGTACAACCCGGCGTCGGGCTGGCCCGGAAGTCGCCCCGGGCCAGCCCGACGTGGGCCGTCACCACCCCGTTGTCGATCTTCCCGGCGCACCCCAGGTACTGCCGCTGCACCCCGGGCGTCTTGTCCCCCTTCTTGGCGCCGCTCGTCTCGTCGATCACCCCGACCGTCCCCAGGTTCCCGGCCGGCCGGCCGCCCGCGACCGCGGCCAGCCGGTGCGGGAGGCGGTCGCGGGTGGCGGCGTGGTCCCAGGCGGCGGTGACCAGGAACTCCTGGAGGGTGCGGACGGCCGTCCCGGCGGCTCGGGCGATCGGCTCGGCCGTCTTCCGCGGGAGGTCGGACCGGAGTCCGCGACAGGAGGTGCCGAAGTGCCCGGCGGTCCGGTCCGGCTGGAAGCACCCGCGGTAGGTGCGGAGCTCGGCGGCGAACGCCGGCCCGAGGGCGGCGATCTCCGGCTCGGTCATCGGATTCCCTACCGGGAACCTCCCCTATCGGCCGTCAGGGAACCCGCGCTGTAGTGCTAGAATCCGGTGGATAACAGGAGGCCGCCCGGGTGACGGGCGGCTTTGTCGGACAACAGGCTGCGGTCACCAGACCGGACTCAGCCGACGTACACCCCGTCGGCCAGGGCGGCCCCGCCGAACGGGTCGATGTCCTGGAAGGTCGTAGGCTCCCCGCCGCCGGTGAAGTTCTTCCCCAGGTAGACCCGCGCCCGCGACGCCCGCCCGGCCCCGCTCCCGACCACCAGGTCCACACGCCCGTCCCCGTCGGCGCTCGTCACCGCCACCCTCGCCCCGCCCCGGTCGTTCAAGTCCCCGGCGACGAAGAAGTTGGCGATCGGGGCGGTCTGGGCTCCGGCCACGTCGTTCGCGGTGACCTTCGCCCCGCTCAGGACGAACACCCGGGGCGCGCCGCCGGGGCCGCCGCCGAAGGCCAGGTCGGCGAACCCGTCCCCGTCCACGTCCCCGACCGCCACGAACGACCCGTTCCGCAGGTTCACCGCGTCTGTCCCGGGGAAGGCGAAGAAGTCCCCGACCAGCCGGGTCGGGCTCCCGGCCAGCACGCTCGGGCCGGTGAAGATGGCCGTCCGCGGGCCGCCGCCGAACCCGGCCGCCACCACCACGTCCGGGGTGCCGTCCCGGTTGATGTCCCCCAGCGCGACCCGGGCTCCGCCGCGGAAGCTGGGGTCGTCGATCCCGAAGAAGTTCGTCCGGGTGGCCACCGTCCCGTCGGCGTTCCGCGAGAAGACCGACACCCGCGGGCCGCCGCCCTGGTCGGGGGTGACCACGAACTCGGCCTTCCCGTCGCCGTCCAGGTCGGCCGCGGCCACGTACCCGCCGCCGGTGAAGTCGCCCCCGAACGGGTCGAACGGCGTCACCAGGATGGTGGTGTTGTCGGCCCCGCTGACGACCGCTACCCGGAGCGGCGTCCCCGGGCCGGTCACCAGGATGGTGTCCTCGATCTGGTCCCCGTTCACGTCGGCGACGGCCACCCGGGCGTTGGTCCCGACGGCGCCGAACGGGGACAGCGTGGCGGCCGGGGTCGTCGGGTACTGGCCGGCGGCGCCGGGGCGGAGGACGACCGCCGACCCGTCCGTCCGGCCGGACACCGCGAGCGGGCCGACGCGGAGTTCGACCGCCCCGAGGTCCGCGGTGCCGTTCCGGATGCGGGGGAAGCCGGTGCCCCGCTGGTCCGTGGTGGCCCCGGCCACGGCCGCGTTGCTCCCGGCGTTGATGGCCGGGCTGCCGGGGAGCGGGGCCAGGGTCTTCGTCGGCCCGCCGTTGTCGGCCAGCGGACCGAGGTTCGGGTTGGCGACCGTGAACGGGGTGCCGGTGATCGTCCCCATCCCGAGCGGGTTCACCACCGCTGTCGAGACGATGTTCGGCCCGGTGGCGACGGTCGAGGCGGTCCCGGTGGCGCGGTTGTTCACCACGTCCGACCCGCCGGTCGAGTTGGCCAGGATGCTGTTGGCGACGGTGAACGTGGCCGTCTGGGCCGGGGTCACCGCCCCGACGTTGAACGCCAGGTTGTACACCGCGCCGCCGTCGGCGGTGTTGGCCGTCGCGTTGCCGATCCCGACCGCGACGGTGTTCCCGGCCACGGTCACGTTGGTCAGGGTGAGGGCGCCGTTGAGGTTGAAGATGCCGCCGCCGAACGCCCCGCCCCGCTGCCCGGCGCCGGCGGCCCCGATGGCGCCCTCGGAGATCCCGCCGCGGGCGGTGTTCCCGGTGATGGTAGAGTTGGCGACGGTGACCACCCCGCCCTGGTTGAAGATCGCCCCGCCGAGCCCGGCCCCGCCGCCGCCCGGCCCGCCGTTCGCGCCGCCGGTGCCGCCGCCGAACCCGCCGAACCCGCCGGCCCCGCCCCCGCCCCCACCGCCCCCGCCGCCGCCCGCCCCGAAGCCCCCGGTGCCGCCGCCGAACCCGCCGCTGCTGGCCCCGCCCCCGCCGCCGAACCCGCCGTTCTGGGCGGAGTTCCCCGCCCCGAAGTTCCCGCCCGACCCGCCGCCGCCGAACCCGGGGGCCGCCCCGCCCGCGACCCCGCCGTTCGGACCCCCGCCGTTCACCCCCGTGGTCGGGCCGCTCCCCAGCCCGCCGCCGCCCGCCCCGAACCCGAGCCGGGTGCTGCCGCCGGCGCCACCGGTCGCCACGTTGCCGGTCAGGGTGCTGTTGGTGATGGTGAGGGTGCCCTGGTTGTAGATCGCGCCGCCCAGCCCGGCCGCGCCGCCGCCGCCGAACCCGCCGCCGCCGCCCAGGGCGCTGCCGTTCGATAGGGTGAGCCGGTCCAGCGTCAGCCCGACGCCCGGGTTCACCTGGAAGAGTCGGAAGTCGTCCGCCCCGGCCCGGGTGATCGTCTCCCCGGTCCCCTGGATGGTGACGGTATCCAGCACGAGCAGGGCGGAGCGCCCGGCCGGCTGGGGGACGACGGCCGAACTGGCCGGTGGGTTGAAGAAGGTGGACAGGTTGACCGTGCCGCCCCTGACCGCCGGGGCGAACACGATCGTGTCCGCGCCGGGGGTGAGGTTGGCCAGGTCGACCGCGTCCCGGAGGCTGCCAGCGCCGGCGTCGTTCAGGTTCTGGACCGTGAACGTCGCCGGGTTGGCCCGGTCCTCCAGCAGTTCCAGACGGGGCCGCAGGGAACGGGGGCGGGGAGACGACGGACGCATGAGACACTCCCGGTTGGGTGAGGTTTGGGATCAGGGGCGAGCGTGCAGACACCGGACCCGGCACGGGCGCGCGGAGACCCACCCGGCCCGCGACGGCGGGCCGGCGGTTCCGGGGCTCAGCCGGGGGGTTGGAGTTAACGGGCGACGGCTCTCCGGGCCGGTAGCAGGCGGCGGGCGCGGCCGCCCACCCACGGGCGTGTCACCTGGTACACGTGCCGGTACTCCGCGACCCCGGACCGGCTTCTGTGCCCCCCCGGCACTGGGGATCGCACCGACCGGCACACCGGTTTCGGGAGCCGCCGGGGAATGTACTAATCCGCGACTCCGGCCGGGCCGGCCAAGATCGTTCCGGCGGGCCGTATCAAGACTCTCGTTCGAGGTCGGAACCGGCGAGTGCCCCCCGGCCCGCGGCCGGCCATCACGTCCGTCACAAATTATCTAATAAACATTATATTTTCTTTGCGATAGGGCTGGCTTGCAGGCTACCGAGCGCCCCAGTGTCCCGGCTGGCCCCAATGGTTGCTCGCCTCGACCGCCGGCTCCGGCCGCAGGCGATCGGAGCCGGCGGAGGCCCGGGCGATCTCGCCGCCGGGTGGGCGCTCGACGCGCTCCCGTGCGAGAGCGGTCACGCCTAGGAGCGGTCCCTCACCCCGGCCGTCTTCGGGTGGACCGGTCCCGGCGTGGTGTGGGCCGGGGACCGGAACGTCTACGCCACCCGCCTGCCGGCCGGGACCGCGGGGCGGGTGCGTCGTGGCCTGCCAGCACGGGCTCACCCGAACCGAGTTCGGGGCCGGCGAGCGGGTGGGTGCCGGGCGGACGGAGACCGGGGGGTGTCGTTCGGTGGGGCAAGCGGGTGGGAACTGGCTCAGGCGGTCACCGGCGTCAACGCGCTGGCCGCCGCGTACCGGGCCGTGGTCCGGCGGGGCGGGCGAACCCGGGGCGGCCCCCGGGTTCGATCGTGGGGAGGCGCGAGGCGCCTTACCGGCCCGCCGGGGCCGCCCAGGCCGTGGCGTACCCGCTCCGGCACCCGGTGATGATCCGCCCCCCGGTCTGGTCGAACGCGACCGACAGGACCGCCTCGGGGTGGCGGAGCGGGGGGCCGAGCGGGAGCCCGGTGGCGACGTCCCAGAACCGGGCGGTGCCGTCGTCGCTGGCCGTGGCCAGCACGCCGTCCGCCGGCCCGGTCGCGAACGCGACCGCGGTGACCCGGTCGGCGTGGACCGGGGACCGCCCGACCGGCGGCCCGACCCCGCCCCCCGTCAGGGGCCAGATGCGGACCGTCCCGCCTTGCCCCCCGGTCGCCGCCCACCGCCCGCCCGGGTGGACGGCCGCGGCGGTCACCGTCCCGCCGTGGGGCAGTGCCCGCGCGTCGAGGGGGCGGCCGGTTTCGAGATCCCAGAACCCGGTCCACTGGCCGTCCCGCCGCCCGACCAGGACCGTCTTCCCGTCCGGGTGGGCGGCGAGGCACTGGGCGTCCGGCAGCGGCAAGACCGACCGCAGGGTGGCCGACGGTGCCGCGCCCAGGGTCCACCACTGGACGCACCCCGGCCGGCCGGCCGGACCGGGCACCGGCCCGGCCGAGAGGGTCAAGAACGACCGGCTGTCGGGCAGGAACTCGACCTGGAGCGCGTCACCGCCTTTGGCCAGATCGACCCCGCGCGGCGGTCCGGGCGTCAGCCGCCACGCCCGCGTACTCGCCCCGGACCACCCCGCCACGACGGCCCACCCCCGGTCGGGACTCACCGCCGCGACCCGGCACGAGCCGCCGGCCGCGCTCGACCGGAGCCGGGAGTCCCCCCAGTCCGACCGGGGCGGCCAGAAGGCGAGCCCGGTGAGGCTCGCCGCCCACGTCTCGCCCGGGGCGGTTCCGAACCCCGCCGCCGGCACCGCCTGCTGGAGGGTCATCCCGATCCGGATGACGACGCCCGCACCGGTCGGGGTCGGGCTGACCGGCACGGCGTCCAGTTCGGGCCGGGCCGGGAGCCGCCACAGGGCGGACGACCCGTCGCGCCCGCCGACCAGGAGGTGTTCCCCCTTGGCGTCGAACTGAAAGGCGGAAACCCCGTCCGCGTGGCGGAACTGGGTCACGAGCAGCCCCGACTTCACGTCCCAGCACCGGACGTTGCCGGCGTGGTCGCCGGCGGCGCACAGGTCGCCGTCCGGGCTGAACGCCAGGGCGCCGGTCCGCTGCGGGTGCTGGCGGACCCAGACGGGGCGCTCCCGGTCGTGGATGTACCACAGGCTGACGGCCGTCTCGCCGCCGGCCAGGAAGTACTGCCCGTCCGGCCGGGCCGCCAGCCGAAACACCGGCCCGCCCAGGTCGAACTGGTGGAGGGGCGGGGTGACCGTGCCGGACCGGTCGAGCCGGGGTTCCGGGTCGCGGGCGACTGGGAGCCCCCACATGATCACCCCGTGCTCCCGGCCGGCCGACAGGAGCATACCCCCGTTGTTGACGAACGCCACATCCATGACCGCGCCCGCGCGGGCGGGGGGACCGGGTTCGTCCGTCGGCTTCTTCCGCGGGTTCGGGTACAGGTGCGTGAAGAACGGGGTTCCGTCCGCGCCCTTCAGGAGGGTGCGGGTGGTGAGATCCCAGATGCGGATCGTGCCCTCAATCGCCCCCTCGGCCAGGAGGTCACCGGTCCAGGCTCCCGGTCCGGTGAGCGCTGCGGCGTTGAGCGACTGGGTAAAGAGCGACGGCCGCCTCGGGTCGAGGAGCCCCTGCACCGCGGGTAGGGCGCCCTTGGAAAGGAGGTCGGGGAACGGCGGGCGGACGGCCCGCCCGGTCCGCAGATCCCACTCGCCGACATAGCCGGACCCGTAGGCGGCGTGGGCGGTGGCCGGGCCGCCCGCCCGGGCCGGGACGATGGCGATGACCTCGGGCCGGCGGATGTACGGGACGGGGGTGGGGATCTCCACCGCCGGGCGGCCGTCGGGCGTGCCCCCGACCGGCCAGACCCGGACGACGCCCGCCTTTGGTCCGTCCCCACCCCCCCCGGTCGCAACCAGCCGGCCCCCGTCGGCGAAGGCCACCGCCGTCACCGGCCGGGCCGGGTCCGGAGGGTCGAACCGGACCAGATTGGTTGGTCGGTGCCGCTCCCACCCCGCCCGGTTCCGTTCGATCACCCGGGCCAGGGCGCCGTCCTCGGCAAGGGCGGCGAGCCGCCGGGCCTCGGTGAACCCGTCCAAGCCTGTGGCGACGTCCCCGGCCTCGCAGCGCAAGAACGCCTGGTCGAACGCCGTCCACGCCGCCGCCCGCTCGGCCGAACGCCGGGCGCGGCTTTCCTCCCTTCGGGCGGCGTCGGCAGCCCGGGCGTTCTCCTCCGCCGCGGCCCGGGCCGCCGACGCCGCCTGGGCGTGGGCCTCCGCCGCGAGCTGGGCTTCACCGGCGATCCGGGCGTTCTCCTCGGCCACGCCCCGCGCGTGGTTCACCCAGAGGAACGCCCCCAGAAACGCCGCCGCGAGGACCGCCCCGGCGCCCACGAGTACCGGGTTCCGGCGGGCGAACCGCCCGACCCGCTCCCAGGCACCGGCCGGCCGGGCGGAGATGGTCCGCCCGGCCAGGTGGGCGCGCAGGTCGTCGGCCAGGGCGGCGGCCGTCGGGTACCGCTTCTTCGGGTCTTTCTCCAGGCACTTCCGGCAGATGGTGTCCAGATCCCGGGGGACCGTCGGGGCCACCGACCGGGGCGGCGGGGGCTCCTCGTGAACGACCTGCTGGAGGGTGGCGACGGCGGTCTTCCCGAGGAACGGCGGTCGGCCGGTGAGCAGCTCGTACAGGATCGCGCCGAGCCCGTACACGTCCGTCGGAATCCCGATGTCCTGGACGCGCCCGGCGGCCTGCTCCGGGGCCATGTAGTTCGGGGTGCCGAGTACCTCCCCCGTCGCGGTCAGGTCGGAGCCCACGACCCGGGCGATCCCGAAGTCGGTCACCTTCGGCTGGACCTCGGCCGCCGGGGCGATCAGGGTCGGCCCGAGGGCCGAGACCGGCCCGGCCGCGGCGGGCGCCCCGTGCCCCGTCTCGGTGAGGAGAATGTTGCTCGGCTTCAGGTCGCGGTGGATGATGCCCTTCTGGTGGGCGGCGGCGACCGCGTCGGCCAGCCGGGCGGCCAGGTCGGCGGCCCGGGCGGGGGGGAACGGCGGGCCGGCCGCCAGCCGGTCCGCCAGACTCCCCGCGCCGGCGTACTCCATCGCCAGGTACGGCCGACCGGCGTACTCCCCGAACTCGTACACCTGCACCACGTTCGGGTGCTGGAGCCGGGCGACCGCCTCCGCCTCGACCAGGAACCGGACCCGGAGGGTCGGGTCGGTCATCCCGTACTCGGTCAGCATCTTGAGGGCGACGAGCCGGTTCAGCCGGCGGTGCCGGGCGCGGTACACCACCCCCATCCCGCCCCGCCCGATCTCGGCCTGGACCTCGTACCCCGGGACGTCCGGGAGCGGAACCGGGCCGGAATCCGGTCGCGGGGGTGGCATGCCGGTCATCGTGCCCAAGGCTTGAACCCGGGCGATGAACGTCTCAGCCGCCTGGTCGACGGGAGCCGGGGACGCGGCCGGGAACGGGCCGGCGGTCAGCTGCTCCAGTGCCTCCTGGCAGGCCGGGCACTGGTCGACGTGGTCCTCGACCGGCACCTTCTCGTCGGGGGTGAGGGTGCCCTCGATCACGCGCCCGAGTTGCTCGGGCGTCGGGCAGTGGGTCATGGGTCCGTCCGCGGGGTGGAATGGTTCGAGGCGGTCTGGCCGGCGACCCCGCCGGCGTGTCGCAGACGGACGGGGGAGCGGGTCAGTCGGCCGGCCCCCCCGGGTCGAGGGTCTTGACCTCCTCCTGGAGCATCTTCTGGACCCGCCCCTTGGCCACGTACACGGCCGTCACCTTCATCCCCAGCTGTTCCGCCGCGGCGGCTCCGGGCAGCCCCTCGACCGCGGTCAGCCGGAAGGCGTCCCAGGTTTTCGGGTCCACGCGGCCACGGACCGCCGCGGAGGCCGTGTCGAGCAACTCCCGGTCGAACTCGGTCTCCAGCCGGGCGACGAGGTCGTCGCGGGCCGTGACCGACTCCAGGGCGGCCCGCGCGGAGGTGTCCCCGCTCCCCTGGGCGGTCCGCCGGCGGGCGTCCAGCCAGTCGTTCCAGGCGGCCCGGGTGACGGTCTTGAGCCACCCCCGGAAGCTCCGGCCGGGGTCGTACCGGAACGTCTTCATCTGCCTCGACACGCGGAGCAGGACGTCCTGGGCGACGTCCTCGGCGTCGGCCTCCTGGAGCCGCCAGTGGCGGCACCAGCTGAGAACCTGGGGGCCGTACCGGCGCAGAAACTCGCCCCAGGCCGGGGCCGCGGAGTCGGCCCCGCTGAGTCGGGCAAGTAGGGTGACACTGGTACGCGTGCCGGAGTCCATGCGGACCTCTCCCGAGGGTGGGTATTGTCTCCAGGCGTCTGCGCCCGGTCAATGGCCCGCCAGGTCGGGGGTGTCGTCCTGTGCAACCCGAATGGCCTTCGCCCGACCCGTGGGGCCGGCGGTGCGGCCCCGGCTACAGGGGCGCCGGCCTCTGTCGCGGCAACGCGGGTCGTCAAACTGGTCGTAGGAGGGGCGTGATGACCCGCGGGCAGCTGGCCCGACTCGGCCGGGTGGTGTTTCTTCCCACGACGGCCACCCCACCCCGATTCGGCCGCGCCCACCGGCCGACGTGCCCGCCCTGCTCGTGGCGGGATGACCTGTGTCCGGGCCGACCCGGCATTCCGGGCGGTTCACGCGGCGGGCCCGTGTGGCGACTTCCCGGCGGGGGCTCGGCCGCGGGGGTCACGTTGCCGACCGCCCGGCTTGCAGGAGGGTGAGGGGTTCCGATCGGCCGGTGAGAATCGCCGGCACGAGGGCCGCGAGGAAGCACAGTGCGAACGTGAGTCCGTAGCCGTAGCCCAGGAACACCCACGGCACCGTCAGTGGCGTCGTCACGCCCTCGAACCACAGGTTGCTGACGTAGCGGACCAGCCCGAGACACGTCTACCCCGTGAGCACCCCGAACGCCAGACTCACTCAAGGCGCTCGCCGCGAACGCGATGAGGATCGCCTCGGAGAGGACGAGCTTCGACAGTCCGAACCGCCGCAGGCCGACCGCCCGCAGGACCGCCAGCTGGCGGGCGCGCTCGTTCACCTCCATGCTCAGGGTGGTGAAGATGATGAACGCCGACGCCAGGATCGAGAGCGCGGTGACGAAGTACGCCTGCTTCCGGGCGCCCTCCGCGGCGAACCCCGACGCGAGTTTGTTGCGGATGTCGTCCGGGCGGAGCAGTTCGGCGGCGGGCGCCGCCACGGCGAGCCGGGGCGCAACCGCCGTCGGCCCCGCGGCCGCCCCGGCGAGGACCGGGAGCATGACGTTCTCCAGGGCGGTCAGGGACGGGATCAGGTTGAACTGCTGGAACACCAGTCCAATCCGCCGCCGGCGGACGCGGATGAGGTGGGAGTCGGACAGCCCGCCGAGGTCTTGCCCGTCGACGAACACCCGCCCGGCGTCGATGTCGGTGAGTCCGGCCATTACGTGCAGCAGTGTACTCTTCCCCGACCCGGACGCCCCCATGACGGCGACGAACTCCCCCGGCCGGACGAGGAGGCCCACGCCATCGAGGGCGGCGACGTCCGTCTGGCCGATCCGGAACCGCTTCACGACGGACTCGACCCGTGGCGGCGGACGACCGCCCGACCTCATCCGCCTTCCACTCACCCCGCCCCTCGAACGCCCTACCGGCGGAGGGAGTAGAGGACGACGGCGGTGGCGATCCGGGTGGCGCTGTCCCGGTCGTGGCCGAGGCAGTCGGCCGACTTGTGGCCCTCCAGCGCGCACCCCACGTCGTACTTGCTGTAGACCACCGCCCACCGCCCGTCCACCTTCACCCCCTCCAGGTACGGGG